>Ga0247842_10000126_pt1 | contig 169467 bp, 161 predicted proteins | sample LaCruzMarch2015__3_FD_192411 | JGI IMG/M metagenome (GOLD analysis project Ga0247842, IMG submission 192411) | Freshwater microbial communities from meromictic Lake La Cruz, Castile-La Mancha, Spain - LaCruzMarch2015_19m | ecosystem: Environmental > Aquatic > Freshwater > Lake | place: Spain... | reverse complement strand
AGATAAGAACACACCTGGCACAGGCGTAAGGACAAGTCAAATTGTCGCGCCATTCTCGCGGCTTTTTGCTTATATATTGGGCGCGACAATGTGCAGAATGGGGCCTCGCGGCTAGTCTCGCGCCCTAAGAGGAAAACCCGCTCAAGAGAAGCGCGGATTGTACCTGCCAGGCGTCTTCGTTGTGATGGGATTGCCGCCTGGCGGATAATGCGTGTAGTAAAAATAAACCAGTGCCTTAGGCGCCAGTATCTTGAGTTCATGCAGCTGCTTTGCATCAATTCCCTTTTCCATCAGCCTCTGCTCGCACATGTTTGCAAACTCCCTGTCCGCGTATTTTTCATTTGCGCCCTTTTCAATCTCCCTCACAATTTCGGGCATCCTTTCATTGAGCGCAAGGGCGCGCGAATAGGCCGCCAAACGGTAAGCCATTGCCCAGTAATCGGTTTTCTTCACCATGCCCTGAAGCGAATACTCGTTGAAGTTGCCCAGGTCGGCTTTCTTTATTGTTGCCGTTTCATCATCAGGCTGTGCAGACTCCAAAAGCTTTGCAACCACGTTTTCGATTATCTGTGATTCGGTGAACGATTTTTTGTTTATCCTGTTTTGGACGTTGTAGACCTGCCCAAAATATTCAACCGTTTCCAGAGTAATCCCGTATTCATCAATGAGCGCGTTGGCATCAAACACGTCCTTGAGGAAATCTATCGGAAAGAACTCCCGCCTGCCAACAGTCCCAACAGCAAGCGCGCAGAGTTTAGACGCAATTAAGTAGGCGGGAGTTGCAACGCTCACCTTTGTCTTTCCAGCCCCAAGAAGTCTGGTTTCATAAGGTTCGCCCTTTTCAGCCAGCTTAAACTTGGCAACATCTATCTTGACCTTTACATTGCCCCGAATTGCGCTGTAGAAATCGAATATGTCGGTCTGCTTTGTCCGCCGTTTTTCCACTTGGTATTCGCTTCCAAGAACACGCAGGAGTTCGCCCGCCTTTCCGCTGTAATAAACGTCCAAGTCGACTGAAAGCCGCCTGGCTTTTTTCAGCACCATGGTTTGGACGGCACTTCCACCGATGAAGACCAGGGTTTCCTTCCTTCTAGCTGCCTCCCTTGCCAGAGCTTCCAGTATCGCCAGCACCTGTTCCTGCCTTTGTGCGAATTGCCTATTCATACCGACCAAGCCTCATAATCGATTCATAATAACGTTTTCCACTTTTCACATAGCGCGGATCAATCGATGCGGATACACGGCCGCTCTCATGCAGCTTGTACATCACTATGTCGAAAAACCAGCCAATGTACCTGCGGGTCGCATATCTTTGCATCGTGGTGATTTTCAGGGCGCCATTCTTGATTTCCCAGGCCAGCGCGTCAGTTGCCTCCTCCAGGGTGAATGGCAGATAGCCCTTAAGAGAATAAACCAGCAGATCGACAAGCCGCCTTTCCGCACTTGGAATATGCGCGTTTCCTTCGAATCCTTCAGTTTCATGGAAATCTGTGCGCGCAATCACAACTATCACGTCCCGTATTTCGTTTGTGCTTTTGGCGCTTGCCCATGCTTCATTTATGGTGACTGGCTTCCTATCGCCCGAATACACAAGATAATTCCGCAGTTCGGGCTTGTCTGCAAGGGCGCTTATCACTTCCTTATGCGCCAGCTTCTCGCACTCGATGAAAATCATGTTCCTTCTTACATTGTGGAATGCGGGCATGAAGTCTGACAGGTCCCAGAAGGCAAACTCAAGATGGGGCATTCTGTTAATTAGCAGCCGGGCTATCCGTTTGGTGTTCTCCGCCGGCCCATGCTTCCATTCATTTGTCATGTAAGTATATTATATGACAAAATATATAAAGCCTTCCAAGCTAACTCCGCCTAGCCAATATCAGCCATATCTCCAAGCATATCCCTATTTTGCTAAATTATCACCAATTAGTGATATATGCCTCACAACTCCTGCGCCATCATGGTGTTCAGCTCAATCCTCTTCGTGTTCAAAAGCGGGCTTACCCCCGCCACGGTCTGCACCCGCAGCAGCCGCCTTGATTCAAGCCTCCCGACATAGTTCCGTATCGTCCTTTTCGAGCGCTGCATCCTCCTGAAGAACGCAAGGTAAAGGTCTGTTGAACTTTTCGGGCCTGTCTTGACAATATCGATGATTATCCGCTCCTCCTCGCTCAGCTCAACAGAGAAAGTATCACCCGCATCCTGCCGCTCCGCCACGCCTTCAAGCATTATCTTTCCATCCAGCTGCGTTGCCTCGTAGTACCCGAACCCCCCGCCAATCCTTGCGCGCAGCCTCGCATCGCCAGTTACTCCAACCACGCAAAACAGCTTTCCCTTGCCGCAGACATCATCCAGCAGCCTCTCCTCGCCATTGTGGAAAAGCCCCTCCAGATTGTCCAGCGCAAGAAGCACGCGCGCATTCTCCTTTTCCATCATCTCAAGTATCCTGTCAAATACTTCGTCCCTCGCCAATCCCCTGCGAGGCAGCATCTCGCCGATGGCGCGCGCAATGAGCGAATAAACCGCCATCCTCGTGGAATGCCGCCAGCAGTCCGCATAAACCACCTTCACCCGCGAGCTGCGCTCAAAATCCTTCAGAAGGCGCATAACACCCTCGCCCGTTCCAGCCCCGGCATGAAGGACGATGTTCTTGGGCTGGCCGCCATCAAAAAATGGCTTTATTGCATCGCGCAGCTGCATTTGCGTGCTTGCTGTGGCTTGCGCTAGGGTATTTTGCATCATCCCACTCAAAGCCGTGCCCCTTCAACCGGGCACGGTGATATTGATGTCTGAATTTGCAGAATGATTTTGGATAATGGGCTGTGCCGGTGCGCTGCAGCTCGCCTTGAGGGTGGCGTAGTCCTCGCAGCACTTGGAGCATGAATTGAACAGGTCTTCCCCGTTTGCAAACGTTTCGTAGGCAAGGTATGCGAACAAGAGCGCGGCAAGGCACACAAGGAAGAGCAGGCGCGCGGCGGTAGCCGGTTTTTTCGCAATTTCAAAGTAGAATGCCATTCCATTTGAAACGACGAGCGAATATGCGCCGGTGGCAACCAGGAGGATTAACACCGCATAGCCCGCGTTCTGGAAGGAGATGAGGTAAACCAGCGCGAAGAAGCAGATTATTTCCAGCGCCTTGAAAATGTAGAGATGCGCGCGCCTTTCCTTGAGCAGCCATCGCATCAGCGGGTTTGCTTCCAGCTCGCGCCCCTTCCTTTCCGTGCTTTTGAGGGTGAAGAAAAGGTCGGCTGCCCACAAAAGGAGGAAAAAGCCGGAAAGGATGATTACGAATGGCAGGATGAACACACCATCACCTCTTCTTACTGGTTTTCTTTGCCTTTTTGTACGCTTCTTTGGCTTTCTCGAACTTGCCGGCTTTCGCGTAATACTCGGCTGCGCTCTTGAAGTCATTCTTGGAGTCGCAGATGCGCGCGGCTTCCTCGAATTTGCTCTCTCTGATTAACTGCCCGAGCTTGCCTGCCGGCGCTCTGCTCTTTTCCCTCTTGGCTCTCTTCTTCCAGAACAGGAAGCCGACACCTGCGGCGGCAATCACAACTGCAACGGCAATCCCGTACTTCATATAAGCGTCCATTTTCGCAGAGTCCGCCATCTGCCTGCTCGAGGCGGCCACGTTATCCACTTTCTGAAGCTGCCCGAACGCATCGGCGGACTTGTCAAGGAAGTCCGAGAGGCTGGTTGCCTGCTTTGCGGTTGCCACTGCCCCCTGCGCACCTAAGAGAGCAGCCTGCGCCTCCGTGAGCTGCTGCTGCGCATAGATTGTTTTGGCGGAATCCGCAAGGAAGGTGCCGCCCGCGCCTGCTGTCGCGTTCCTGGCAGCATCGACATTGCTTTGTGCCTGCATTGAGGCGGCTTCGAGAGCCGACACTATCGTATTCTTCATCCGTTCAGCCACCCTGCTTAGTTGATTGTTCGCGTCCGCGGCGTCGTTCCTTGCGCTTATGCCGCTATTCACGGACTGCTCGCAATAGCCTGCCGAAAGCTGCGTCTTTGCCTGCGAATTCTCGTTCTTTGCCTTGTCAAGCTTCTGCCTCTGCGCCTCCACATCCTGCGCAGCGGCATCAGCGTTCATTTCAGAAGGCAGGCTCCGGACAACCAGGGCGAGTTTCGCATAGATGCCGTCCGCCTCGGTTATTTCAGCCTGCGCGGAGAGCATCTGCCGGTAAGCCTCCTTGCACGTTTCAATATTGCTGTTCAGCGATTCATAAGCCCAACTCGCCTTTTCCCCCGCCTGGGCAGCATAATCGCTTGCCTTCTCGGCGTCGGCTTTCGCCTCCTCGTCGCTTGCGGAAATGTATGTTTGCGCGCTTTGAAGGTAGTTCCTCGCGTTCGAAAGCAGGCCCTTGGATGTAGCCACTGCGGCGATTTCGTCCCGCGTGTCCATCCCGATGTCGGAAGCGTTGCCAATGACGCCGCTTGCCATGTCAATCCAAGTTTGCGCGCTGGCTATGCTCTTGTTTGCCTGGTTGATTGCCAGGCGGACGGGGTCGGGCTGGTATTTTACTTGGATGGCGGTCTGCCTCGTTCCGCTCATGTAACTTCCCACGGAGCAGGAGACATCCACAAGGAATTGCATCGTGCCGTTGCCGCTGGGCGGGGCTTGTACGGTAGCCTGGAAGTTCTGCATGCCCGAAGGAGGGATTATCCCGAGCTGTTGGAGCGGTGTTTGGGAAGTCTGGTAGCCGCAGTCCAGCTTCCGGTTATCGCGTGATGTCAGCCGGATGAGTACATTGGTTGAGGTCCCGTCCGCGAGCTGGAGGAAGGGCTGGTCGGCAGTTATTTCATAATTCAGGGGCGCGGTGAGGAGGGAGTTAAGGGTATTTGTCGCGGAATCAGCCGTGGATTTCGGGAAGTTCCACACAAACGTCCTGATTCCGGAAAAGGAGAAGAAGATGGAAATATGACCTTTGGCGATACAACCGGTTATACTAAGATGATTGAAAAAATAATAGCATATCCATATCTTTTTACTATACTATTATTTGTACTCGTTCCTGCGACCACATTATATCATGGATTTGTAGGTGAAACATGCAGCGGGTACTACACACTTTATACGTCTGCATTCAATATTTTCTGCGAAGGAAACTGGCTAGATAATTATTTTGGGCTAATTATAATAGTAGCATTACTAGAAAAAACGATCAAAGATAAGAAAATTCCAAATAGGGCGACTATATTCTATTCGATAATAGTCTCATCGTTTGTTATAACTGATTTAACGGTTTTCTTAGATCACAAATTAACAGCGGGCACAAGCATAATCGCAATGTGCTCCGCGCTCGTAATTCTTTTCATATATCAAAAAAAGAAAGTTGGAGTGGGTTGGAATTCTAATTCAGCTATTTTTTGGATCGCTTACTTGGATGTATTAGCATTAATTTTCTATGATTTCGCGCACCTGACGAATCAGCCTCCAGTTCATTCACTAGGCGCAGCTGCTTTTGTTGTTTTATCCTTTGGCTGGCTTAACTATATGAAACCGTTTATGAAACGTCTTTTGGGTAAAATAGCAAAAACGGGGTTAAGAAAAATTTCCTAGGAAATCCGCCGCCCCAACGTTTTTAACGTCGCCCACCGGCATCCAACTAGGCACATGCATATAAATGTATAATGCTACATTTACGACGGTCAGAAGGGTTCAAAAGAGCCTTCAACATTCAATCGCGGAGCGGTGGTGTCCTCTCCGCATTTTTCCGCTTCGTGAAAAATTCCAATGGTGTGTCGATGCTCCTGTTCCAGGTATACGCCGAGATAAAAAGCAAGGATGACGAGGAGAGCAGCGGCAGTTCCGTGGGCGTCAAGGTGCGCGCTAAGAAGAAGGAAGACATCGGCCGCCCATCCGTCTTGCCCCCCACTTATCTTCTGGAAAAGGCGTTTGAGGACAAAGAGGTGGCTGAGTTCGTCTCATCCCTTACGCCCGGCATGCAGAATGCAATTTACGCGGCATCGTTTGCTTTGGGCTTTGAGAATTCGTCAAAGTGCGTGAAGAGCGCAATGAAAGCCGAGGAAGTGCGAAGTGCCGTTGCGCCCGAAGTGAAAAGCCAGGCCGTGGCCGAAAGCATCAAGTCGCAGGCAACAAGCGCGCCAAGCGAGAAGCAGCGCGAGGTGTCTAATTTTGTCTGGAGCTATTACAACGAGGGCCTTAGGGAATCGCAGGCCCAGGTCTCCAATTCGGAAAGCCTCTCGGAGAAAATCCAGGTCGAGCAGCCTGAGCAGCAGGCAATCCACGTCCCGCTCTCCGCACGAGAGGCAGTCTCACTTTCGATAGCGGGCGGGTCGCAGTCCCCCTCGCTCATATACTGCGCAGCCGCCATGCAGGCAGTCGAAGCGGAAAAGGAACAGCGGGCGGCCGAAACAAAACGCGGCGAGCTTCTGCGCATCACGCATAACCAGCATATTGAAGACGCGAAGGTGATATCCCTTCCTCCTGCGGAAATCAAGGTCGCACAAGCAGTCGAAATGCTTGCCACTGAGCGCCGCGAGGAGCTCGTGCGCGAATACGGGAAGATGGAGCGCGATCTTGTCAATGCCGCCAAGCTCTTGGAGGAACTGCCCGGCACAAGCAAGGAAAAGCTTGGGGCAATAGCCGCCTTGCTTCCTGACGAGCTTGCCCGTACGCTTCTTTCGCGTGAGAAAGGCATGTCCCGCCGCGGTGCGCTTCGAGCACAGCTTGTAAAATGGATCGCGTTTAGCCGGAACGGGAAGAAATCCCTGATTTCAATGCCCGCCTCCAAGCTCTTAAAGCTTGCCGCCCTATCGTCTCTTCTAAAGCTCGGCAGATAAAACCTGCGCAGCCGTCAAAAGTGTTTCCTATGGATTCTTCATCAAGCCTTGTGATGGAATTCTCGTTCATCATTCTTTTTGCGCTTCTTGGCACCGTGCTCTCGATAAGGCTGCGCCAGCCATATGTCGTGGGGCTTCTTCTCTTCGGAATGGTGGCGGGCCCAAACGTGCTCGGGTTGGTTTCGGACAAGGTGCTTATTTCAACATTTTCGGAACTCGGCGCAATCCTTCTGCTTTTCACGGTGGGCATCGAGTTCTCGGTTTCGCGCATTCTGAAATCGGGTCTTCGCGCGATTGCCATAACAATATTCAAGATGTCCGCGCTTTTCATAGTCGGCTACGAGACTGCGCTTGCGTTCGGCCTCGACGCAACCGCGTCGCTTTATGTCGGCGCGATGCTCTCAATCACCAGCACCACCATCATGTTCAAGATTGTCGCGGAAAAGGGCATGGCAAAAAACCCTACGATGCCCCTGCTGTTCTCCATGCTAATCGTTGAGGACATAGTTGCGGTGTCAGCGCTCACCTTTTTCTCTGCGCTTGGAGCGGAATCCCAGTCATATTCCTGGAAAATATACTCCGTTCTGATCGCGCTTGGCGTTCTTGGCGCGTTCTACGTGTTCGTGCGCAAGCACCTCTCGGACGCGCTTTACCGGCTCACTTCGGATTTCAACGCGGAAGTCCAGATTTTCGTCTCATTCTCGCTTTGCCTTGTGATGAGCATGTTTGCGGGGTTCTTCGGCCTAAGCCCGGCAATCGGCGCATTCCTCGCAGGCAGCATAGTTTCATCGCTGCCCAATTCGCGCTCGATAGAAAAGACGATACGCCCGCTTCTTCTGATGTTCGCGGCGCTTTTCTTCCTTTCGCTTGGAATGGGCATCAATCCTTCCGTTGTCATGGATAACCTCGCCCTCTCGCTTTCGCTTGCCGCAATATTCGCGCTGGTCTGCTTCACATCTGTGTTCATGCTTCTATACAACACAGGGTCCAGCTCAAAAAACGCTCTTTTCGGCGCCTCGTCGATGGTGGTGATAGGCGAATTCTCCTTGCTCATAGCCTCGGTGGCAAAAGGCGCGTATGCGCCCGTTCTTCTGGCTGCCGGCTCGTTCGGGGTGGTTGCGACCGCGCTTCTTTCCTCCTTCCTTCTTGGCAGGCAGGGTCAGCTGTTTTCGATGGGCCAGAGGTCAATGCCGCCAGGAGCAAGGAATGCCGCTCACAAACTGTCCTCTTACCTTACGGGGCTTGTACGCGACTTTTCGCCCGGCGGCAGCTTCTGGAAGGTTTCACGGGTCTGCTGGGCATGCGTTCGCACCAAGATGGGCCAAATCGCGATTATCGCGATAATGGTCTTTGCCTCGCGCTTCTTCGTGAAGCTTGCCCAATTGCCAGACTCAACATCGGTGCAGCTTCGTGCCGCGTTAGCCATCGCAGGTGTTATCCCGATGCTGTATCTCATCTACCTGATTTTCCGCGACCTTTCACCAGTGCTTGACGCCCTTTCGCGCACAATCGCCCGGAACAAACGTGACGCGAAAGCCGAAAGTGCCATTCTCCGCGATCTGGCGGTGGTCCTGCTCCTCATACTCGTCTCGCTCAATGTGCATCCCCTTGTCGATTCATTGCAGCTTCCCTCCGTATTCAAGTTTGCAGACGACCTGTTTTTCCTTTTCATACTGGGCTTCGGGTGGGACATAGTAATCCAGTCGGGCAAGCTCCATAAAAAGAGGGTTGAGCGGGCAAGAAAATTGCTTCGCAAGCTTTCTGGCTAATCCACACCCTTGCATCCAGCCGCGTTTTCTTCCTATTCCAACGGCTCTGGATTTTCAGTCTTAGGTGCGCCATCAGGCTGTTCTTTCTCAGTGCCATTTTGCCCTGCCCTGGCGCCGTTTTCAAGTTTCAAGCGCAGGATAACCTTCTTGCTTTGCAGCGCAACACGGTCTATGTATATCGCGTTTTCCACGAGCTGCGTGACAAGGGCCAGCGCACCTGCCGCTTCCGGGGGGACATCGAACTTTACGCTGAACTTCTCGGTTTCGCCTGCAAGAAACGTGTGCTCCCTGGGGCTTATTGCGCAGGCAATCCTGTTGTTTGAAGTGTCGGTTATCGAAACCTTCATCTCAACCGTTACTTTCCGGTCGGACCTGTTTTCCCCGATGAATGCAATTTCATGATTTTTTGTTCCGTAGCCGATGGATTGTGGCTGGCTCTTCTCGCTTTTAAGCGCAAGCTCCCCCTCTTCCAAAAAAGGCAGGGATTCATCTCCTGGCTCCTCTTTTTCAGACTGAACCCTGCCGACGTCCGTTCCGATCTTCCGGCGCACAGCCTTTTTTTCCTCTTCTTCTTTTATCGGGGCGGCAATCCTTTCCCCGGCAATCGCGCTCACCTGGATTTTCTGCGTTTCAGGGGAGCTCGCCTGACCTGCAGTCAACCAGCTCATATCTGGTTTTTTCTTTTCAACCTTCCCAGCAACAGAAAGGTCATCCTCGATCTGCTTGTTTTTCGAATGATAATTCTGCTTCTTTTTCTTGTCCATCTGCCGCTTCTGTTCCTTGTCTTTCTCTTCCTTGTCTCTTTTCATTTTCTTTCTCAGCCAATCCGCAGCCGCCTTGCCATAATTGGCTTCCGCCTCAGAATTATCATCATTTGCCTGCTTCGCATCCGACGAATCCAGCCGGTCTTTCTGTTTTTTCCAGGACGGTTCGTTGTCTTTCGGATTCATATTTTTCCGCCCGGCTTTTCCCGGAACCATCTTCTTTTCAAGCATGTTTTCGCGTACATTGTTTGAAGACACGCCTGTTGCCGTGTTTCCATATTCATAACCCTGAGCGAAGGTCGTCCTTTCCGCTCTAACGCGCTCGGGTCTCACCATTATGTTGGGCGGAGTTTGCGCCGTTCCATGCGGCCCGCCGCGTCGGATGTTCTCCTCGCGCATTTTTCCTCCAATCGCATCTTCCCTCGCGCGCTTTCGCAGCTCCTCCTGCCTTGCTTGCCCGTACTCCCTTTCCTTCCTCAGTGTTTCGCGCCTCTGCAGTTCGGCTTTCATTTCCTTTTCCTTGTATTCCTTCTCCACTTTCTTCCGTTCTTCTTCGACAAGGCGCCGCTGCTTCATTTCCTGGTCATGGCGCTTTTTTTCCTCTTCCTGCTTGATATGCACATAGCAGCTGATGCAGTAGTCCATTCCTCCGTAGCCTGCCCCTGTGGAGTATTCCGCGCGGCATCTTTCACATCGTGGCATGATGATAAATCTCGCGCTTGATTAAAATCGCTTTCGGAGACGCACCGGTCCCCTATTTCTTTTCCATCGCCCCGACCGAAAGAGCGTAGTAGTAGAATTCGCCCCATAGCTCATAGTATTTGAGCGGGCGCTTCTCTATCTCGGAATTCTCGATTACAAAGTCCTTGAATTCCAGCCATTTTCGGCGCTGTGCCGAAACCCCTTCGGGCTCGAAAAGCCACAGCAGGAAGAAATAGGCGGTTTTGCCAAGCACAGTGTTGTAAACAACGAACCATATGGCAATGATCAGAAACATCGATATGCAAACCGGCCAGACATATGCCCCGAACTGCGGGTCGGCAGGAGTTATATGCATGCTGCCCGATGTCGATTCGGTGAATACCATGGGGAGGATTATCAACGGGAGCAGATACACCGCAATCACCAGGCAGGCCATAAGGGCATAGAGGCGGACCATGTCGGACATTATGTGCCCGAAGAGGTATTTTGTCTCCAATTTTGATTTTGCAAGCTTGTTTTTGCCGATCACAAAAGCTATTGCAAAGGGCACCAGAAGCGCAATCAGGCTCGCAAGCATGTTCGGGACGGGCGAGTTCATTGCATGGGCAAGAAGGGCAAAGACTGCCGATATCGGGAACATGAAAAACTGAATAGCGAAGCCCATAACCATGCTAACTGCAAAACCGAGCGCGAGGTATCCCCACCAGTGTTTTGACGGGCTGAAACCATGGAACAATGGGGCGTATTCAAAACCGAGAACCTTGCCGCATTCCCATATTACATGGCCCACGGTGAACTTGGCATAATTTGAAAGCTCATTCAAGCCGATTTCCACAACCCTGTCCTTGTCCGCCTTTTTCTCGAGGAACGTCCAAAGCATCATATCCATCTGGTTCAGTCCGTCGTTATTCTTGAGCTTCAGCCGGAGTCCGCCATCAGGGTAATCCAGCAGTTTGATCTTTCCCATCTTGTCAAGGCGCATAATGTCCGCAATCACGCCGTTCTTTGTCACTTTGAGTGTTGAGAGATATTCCGCTATCGAGGGCTGGTAGTCAAAAGGCGGCGCGGCATAGAAGGATTCTTTTTCAACATCCACACAAAGCACCTTTTGATGCAGCACAATATGCGAAGAAACTTTTTAATCCAGATCGAGGAAAGCCACCGCCGAGATCGCCAGTGCCCCTGGTGAGATTTTGCCCGCCCTCTTTTTGCTCTACAAAAAGGGGCGCAACCAGAACGGTTCGCCGTTCTGGTGCGCAGCAAGCCCCCGATGGGAATTGAACCCATTGCCTGTTGTTTACAAGACAACCGCTCTACCGATGAGCTACAGGGGCGTTGACATTTTTGCGCCGCAAAAATGCCAAATTTTTGTGCCGAGGCACAGCATGTCCATCAAAACACCATAGTGTTTTGGTGGGTCGTAGCCCGAAGGGCTACGAAGATGAACAAATCGCCTTCGCGATTCGGTTCGCGCTTCGTCTTTCTTGTTCGTGCATAAGCATTTAAACTTTGGTCAGAAGAATGGCATTGAAATGTACTCTTCACAAAGGTGAAACTAATGGGAAAATTCGCAGAAGCTGACGCCGTATTATCCAATATCTTCATCTGCCGCAAGTGCAAGACGAGGAACAAGCGCGGCTCGAAGAAGTGCCGGAAGTGCGGCTCCATCTGGATGCGCGCCAAGCGCAAGGACATCCGCGTCAAGAAGTAGCGTAAGATGGTGAAAACATGCCCGAAGGCGAAGTAATATTCACCGCGCGCTACAAGGAATGGATGGTCATAAAGAAAACCAGCGTGGACGAGACCACCACCCCTCAGGAAATAGCTGCGGGGCTTGCCGGGATAGAGGCGACAATAAGCCGGAAATCCTACGAGTTTGCCGGGATAAACACAGGAAAAGTTTCGGAAATTGCCGAAAAGCTCATCAAGGGAAAGCGCAAGTCATTCGTGTCGCTTTCCGAGGCGCTCGCCGCTTTCAAGCCTACCGAGCTTAAAGCCGAGCTTCTCACAGCATGCCCTACCCCAGCGCATCTTCCTATTGCGGAGAATTATCTCCTCAAGTGCATGCTGGACCAGATGGGTTTCAAGACAAATCTTGACACAGAAACGCTCTCGCAGGTTTTTCCAGAGATAAAAGTCACAAAGCCGCGCGGGAATTTCGGGAAAAAGAAGAAGGCGTGATGAAACGGGACAGCGAGGCAAGCTTTATAAAACATTCATTTAATATATAGCCGCTCTCGACTTACTGCAGACGTGAAGTTTGCATATTGTCAAGGGCATTGTTGTAATTTTGGAGGTGTGTAGTATGGCGGAAAAAGAGCATCTTAACCTGATATTCATCGGGCACGTCGACCACGGGAAATCGACATCAGTCGGCCGTATCCTTTACGAGACGGGCGCGCTCTCAGAGCAGGCGCTCAGAAAACTCAAAGAGGAGGCTGAAAAAGTCGGAAAGGCGACCTTCGAATTTGCGTTCACAATGGACACCCTCAAGGAGGAAAGGGAGAGGGGAGTGACCATCGACCTTTCGCACAAGGAGTTCCAGACGCAGAAATACTACTTCACCATCATTGACGCGCCCGGGCACAGGGACTTTGTCAAGAACATGATTACTGGCGCATCCCAGGCGGACGCGGCAGTGCTCGTGTGCTCGGCAAAGGAAGGCGTGCAGGCGCAGACCAAGGAGCACGCGTTCCTTGCGAAGGTGCTCGGCATCAACCAGCTTATCGTGGCTGTCAACAAGATGGACGCGGTCAACTGGGACCATCTTAAATATGACGAGACCAAGGTGGCGCTCTCCACCCTTCTCAAGAACATCGGCTACAAGGTCGAAAACATTCCATTCGTCCCGATTTCGGGCTACGCGGGCGCAAACATCAAGAACAAGTCCACTGACATGCCTTGGTATGCTGGCCCGACCCTTCTTGAGTGCTTTGACAAGCTCACAGCGCCGGTGAAGCCAACCGACAAGGCGCTTCGGCTTCCAATCCAGGACGTATTCACAATCACGGGGCACGGCACAGTGCCGGTCGGCCGCGTGGAAACAGGCATTCTCCATCTCAACGAGACCGTCGTCTTCATGCCATCCGGCGCGAAGGGCGAGGTCAAGAAGATCGAGATGCACCACCAGGAGCTGCAGCAGGCGGTTCCCGGCGACAACGTAGGCTTCAACGTGAAGAACGTCGACAAGAAGGACGTCAAGCGCGGCGAGGTCGTGGGGCCGGTAAACAGCCCGCCCAAGGTCGCAGCCGAATTCACCGCGCAAATCGTGGTGCTCGAGCACCCGACCGCGATCGGCAAGGGCTACACCCCTGTCTTCCATCTGCACACTGCGCAGATCGCGTGCACGATAATCGAGATACTCGAGAAGAAGGACCCGAAGACCGGCGCAACCATGCAGAAGAACCCGGACTTCATCAAGTCGGGAGATGTGGCGATCGTGAAGATCAAGCCGCTGAAAGCCGTAGTGGTCGAAAAGTTCTCCGAGTTCCCGCCGCTTGGCCGCTTCGCAATCAGGGACATGGGCCAGACGGTCGCGGCAGGAGTCGTGCTCGACGTCGTGCCTAAGACGGTTTAAGTTTTTTTATTTTTACGTGAGCAATGGGTATCCGGTCGAAAGGATCGGAACGGAAGGGTGAAATTTCCATGGGCAAAGCGAGAATAAAATTGATCGGAAAGACTCCTGAGGAGCTTGAGGAAGTCTGCAAGCAAATACTCGAGATTGCAAAGGCAACAGGAGTGGAAATAAAAGGCCCGATTCCCCTTCCAACCCACCACCTCAACGTCTGCACGCGCCGCACCCCATGCGGGGACGGCTCGGACACGTATGAGCACTGGGAAATGAGGATACACAAGCGAGTGATCGATGTCGCGGGAGACGAGAGAACCCTGCGCCAGATCATGCGCGTGCGCGTCCCGGACAACGTCCAGGTAAAAATAAGCCTGGAATAAATTAAGACTTCTTTTTCTTTCCTGGTTTTTATCCCCCTAAGAATAGTCCAGCTTTTGCTATGGCTTTATATACACTTTGATATATTATTTACAACATGCTTATTCGGAAGCAGAATCCATTAGCAAATAGGGGCACGCCTATCCACTCCTCGCTAATCCGGCCTTTCAGCAACTGTCTTGCAGAAGATGCTTTTTTCAACTCGGCCATAAAAAAAGGCAGAATGCCCTCGTTCATCCTAAACATCACCAATAACAGTCAACTGATGAAATACTGCATTCAACCCAACCAGGGCAATATCGACTCGTTTTACCTTGCGTTGATGGGGCTCAAGCCGGTTTCGGACGTGGACACGCTCATATGCCAGAACACGTCTGCAATCGAGGAAATAAGGGACGACCGGTTTGGCAGGATAGCGATTCGGACAAAGGCAGGCGAATCCTATATGCAAATATCGCGAAGCGCAAAGGCGCTGCGTGAATTCGAGCAAATAGAAAACAGCTATTCTGAAAAAGACGAGTCGATCTTTTATTGGAACATGGGCTTAATTTACGGCTATCCTGAGACCGCCATATCTGAGTTTGTCCGCCTTATGGCGGCTAAAGAGCCCCCCGGCTTTCTTTTTAATTTCAATGCCTCTGAAAAAAGGATAAGCATCAAGCCAGCAGTCTGCAGGGCGGTGTTTGTGCCGACCCTTCGAGACGACAAAGTTGTCGAAGCCAGCCTGCTTGAGGGATGGCGCCAAGCAGTAAATGCCGAGGTCGGCCCCGAGTTAGGATTCCTATTGGACCTGTCTGCAAAAAAAGTCCATTTCTTCCGTACGCGCGAAGCCTATCGCTGTTTCAAGGAACCTTATGCGGAGAAGCCGTGCCCAATCCCTAATCGCTAGCTTCCTTCTCGATCCTTGAAAAGTAAATCGTCTTGCCTATCTCGGTTGCTGCGAAATACCCTGCAAGTATCGCCCCTATCAGAAGAAGCACTGGCAGGTCAAGGGGCACAAAGTGGAACGCATCCGCAATCGGGGCAAAGTAAATCACGCCAAAGGACGCAATGCAGGCTGCAACCGACATCCCAAGAAGCACGTTTGAGGGCATGCTCTTGAAGAAAGGCAGCCTGGTGCGAAGCGAAAAGACGATTATCATCTCCGAGAGCACCGACTCAAGGAACCACGCGGTCCGAAACGAATCGACATCGACGTGCATCATAAAGTGCATTATGCAGATTAGCGCAAGGTCAAATGCCGTGCTTATCAGCCCGAAGAAAATCATGAATTTCAGGATCATGTTCATATCCCATTTGTGTGGCTTTCTTACCTGCGCCCCATCCACATTGTCGCTTGCAACAGCAAGGAGCGGCAGATCGGACATGATATTGTTGAGTAGCACCTGCGAGGGGAGGAGCGGAAGGAACGGGAGGAAAAACGAGCTAATCATCAGCGTTATCATATTTCCCTGGTTCGCGCTCATGGTATTGAGTATGTACTTGGTGATATTGTTGAATATCTTCCTGCCCTCTTCCACTCCGTCGCACACTGCATTGAGGCTCTTGTCCAGGAGTATTATGTGGGACGCCTCCTTTGCGACATCGGCGGCGGTGTCGACGGATATCCCAACATCTGCGGTGCGAAGCGCGGGTGCATCGTTTATTCCGTCTCCCAAAAAGCCCACTACGTGCCCGCATGCCCGTAGGGCCTCCACTATCTGGAGCTTTTGCTGCGGCGTTACGCGCGCGAATATATCGACATCCTCGACAATTCTCGCAAACTGTGCCTCATCCATCTTTTCAAGCTCGCTTCCCAGCACCACTCTCCCGCCTGCTGGCTTGAAACCCACAAGTGCGGCTATTTTCATAGTCACCAACGGGTCGTCGCCGGTGAGCACCTTGAGGCGCACCCCGAGCTCCCGGAACCTTGCAAGCGCAGCTGCGGTGGTGGCTTTCGGCGGGTTTGAGAGCAAAATGAAGCCTATGAATGTCAGCGCCTCCTCGTCCTTGACCGAATACTTGCCCTTTGGCTTGATGTCCTTGTATGCAACGCCTATCGTGCTCATGCCGTCTTTGTTGTAGCCGGCAATCATCCGCCTTAGCTCGGTTTTTTTCGCGGATGCGGCATAAAGCCGGTCCGACATCTTCACCTTGCTGCAGCAGGAAAGCACCGACTCGGGCTCGCCTTTCACAATGAGCATGGCTTTCTTCCCTTCGCTTACAGCCACACCCATTCTTCTTCTCTGGAAATCAAAATCAACATCGCCCAATTTCCTGAAGCGCGAAACGTCTATTTTGTGTGCCATTCCGTATTTTTTTATCGCAACGTCGATCGGGCTGCCTCTTACGTGCGTGGTGCCCACGGCCGCATTGCAAAGGTATGCGTACTGGAAGACATCGTGGCTATCTTTCTTGTCCAAGTCCACGTAGCTTTCAACATGTATCCCCTCTTCCGTGAGCGTCCCTGTCTTGTCGGTGCACAGCACGTCCATGTTCCCCAAATCCTCGATTGCGGCAAGCTTCTTGATGATGACTTTCTTTTTCACCATGTTCATGCTTCCGCTTGCCAAAGTCACGGTGATTATTGCGGGCAGCGCCTCGGGCGCAATCCCGATTGCTATGGCAAGTGCGAAGAGCGCTGAATCCACGAGCGGATTCTCCCCGTGCCCAAGCCCGTAGTTCGCGAAAAAGACAAGTATTGTGAGAACCACGATGATTCTGACTAGCATGCCGCCGAATTTGCGTATCCCTATCTGGAAATCCGATTCGGGCACCTTGGAAGAGAAAACGCTTGCCGTCTTGCCGAAATAGGTCTGCTCGCCTGTTGCAACGACAATCGCCTTGGCATAGCCGTCCACCACGGTTGTGCCCATGAAAAGCGCATTGCCTATCCCCTGCGGGTTCGATGTCCGGTAAAGCCCGTCCTTTGCGGATTTGGAAATAGGCAGCGATTCGCCTGTAAGCACGCTCTCGTTCACGCTGATTCCGTCAGTTTCAAGTATCCGCATGTCTGCAGGCACGATGTCGCCGAGCCTGACGAACACGATGTCCCCGACAACAAGCTCGCGCGCATCTATTTGCATCTTGCTTCCGCCGCGCTGCACCACTGCCTTGTATGAGTAGTATTTCTTGAGCGCAGAGAGCGCCTTGTCCGACTTGTATTCTTGCACAAAGCCAAGAAGCACGCTCACGACAACTATGAAAATTATGATTGCAGTGTCAAAAACTTCTCCTAAAGCGCCTGCTACTATCGCCGCGAAGATGAGTATGAGGAGAAGCGGGCTTGCGAACTGGGACCAGAGTATGTCGAGCCAAGTCTTCTTGTCCTTGTCCGGAAGCTCGTTATAGCCCTGCGTTTTCAGCCGAAGCTTTGCCTCAGCCGCGCTCAAGCCAGCCGGGGTTCCTCCAGTCTCTTTGCAGACCTCTTGGGCTGTTTTTGACCAGATTTGACCTTCCATCGTTAGTGAAAGCGCGAGGAGATTAAAAAAGGCGAATGGTCGGATGGAGCCTCAGGCGCATTTCCCGACAAGCGGCTTTTCTCCGGTTTCGGTTTGTATGGTACTGTCTAAGGCAAGGTAAGATATTTCCAGCGGGTAGCTATATACTTCGCCGGATTTGCACCTGGGCATGCCTGAAACAACCAGGGCGACGGTTTGCCCCGGCTGCACCCCGATGGTTGTCTCGCCCGAAGCGCCGGAAATTCTGATGCCGTTTATTGTGCTAGTGCCTTTTGAATTGACATATTGGAGCAATATGCGGGCGTTGCCATCTGGATAGAAACGGTGACCCAAAACAGCATATGGCTTTTGCTCGTTTGTCCAAAGGTTGGCGGAATCCCTTATGCTTGCGCAGGCGCGCAGTTCTTCGAATGAACGGGCTCCATTATAGCAGTCGTCGCCATCATGTATGCTAAAGGGTTCACCTGAAGAAGCCGGAGTTTCAACCACTATGTTCAGGCTGCTTTCGCTTTGGGCAACTGAGGGCGGAGTTGATGCGGTCTGCTTAACCGGGGTTGTTTGTGCGGGAGGCTGCGGCATAGGTGGATTTTGCTGCTCGCCAGTACAGCCTAAGATTGCCAGAAGTAGCATTCCCAAAGCCAAGACAAATAGGCATCTCACAGATACCACCTATATTTGTCGTACGATTAAGATTTTTTAATTGAGGTGTTTCGGCTAGAAGGAGAAGCGCCGACGAGGAGAGCGACGGCTACGCCGTCGCGATTTTGAGCCGCAGCTCAAAACCGAGAAGGCGTTTGAGCAAAGCGAAAACGCCGACGAGGAGATTTGAACTCCTAAGCCCCGAAGGGCACTAGATTTCAAGCCATGTTCTAATTCAGTCCATGGGCTCAAGTCTAGCGCGATACCAGATTCTGCCACGTCGGCATGGTCATTTCGCCAAAGGCGAAATGGGCAAGAAGATAGAGCAAGAAGGGTTTAAAACGATTGAGCGACGCAGCCTTTCACATTCGCAGCTTTTGCCAAGATTTAAATAGCCTTTCAGCAATATTCCTCTCAGAGGTTGAAACAATGTTCATGCTTATAAGTCCCAAGTGCAGTTCAGTGTACCACAAGGGCAGCGGCGGCGGCACCAAAATGATCGTCTTGATGTAGCTTCTTCTAAAGTCAGAATAAGATTCTGGAAAACGCCTTAAATCAGGAAACCCCAAGAATTCTCCATATTCCCTACTCCGTTTTCGAGGGTAATCTCTTCTCCGCTCTCCAGCTTTGCCGCCAGCTTTCGTATGAATGCAGGATATTCATTATAGAGAAACTTCGACTGAACCGGCAGGAAAGCGACATTCTTCTCAAATTTCCAGCACGCGTGCGCATAGCCTTCGGCTTCCGCGGTTATCGAGAAGCCTTTCCCGCCCCCTTTTATTTCATGGAGCCAGCAATCAGGCGACTTGGCTTTGCTTGGCTTTACCGCCAGATCCTTTCCCTCGAACAATCTTCCAGAGGGCGCGTGATAAAGCATGATGTCCTTGTTTGCAGGAAGAAGAGAGGAAGAGAGGCTTGCGCCCTTCCAGAGGTTGTCCGCAAGCGTTGCCTTTCCAAGATAAGGCAGCATATAGGTGAAGAAGCTGCCGTCCGAAAAGTGATAGAGCCCCCAGTACCACTGCGGCGGAGGCGCGGCAAGAAGTATTTTTTGGAAATAGGCGGTGCCTCCTATTTTTTCCTTTTTGCCATCTGCGGAAGTGATGCATCCTCCGAGTTCCGTTATTTCCACTCTCGTGCCTTCAATTTCCATCCCGAAAGGAAGCGCGCTCTTTCCGTATGTCGGCCCGACTGCTGGGTGCGGATCGGTTTTTTTCGCGCGAAACTCGAATTTCAGCGCATGCGTTTCTATTTTGGTGACAAACTCCTCTTCTTCAAGATAAAAAGAGCTGGGCGTTGCACCAGGCGCCTCAAGCGTTTTTTTCTTCGGGTCAAGCCTCAAAATCGAATTCTCAAGCACGAAATCCTCCTGCATCCGCTCCCCGTCAAAATACCATGCTGCCGCCGCTCCGTTCATCTCAAACGCGCCCTCCTTCTCGACGATTTTAAGGGGAAGTTCTATGTCCAGAGGATTGCACTTTATTTTTTTGTCGTTCTTAATCGACCAAAGAATCATCAGTTGCCTGCATTTTCCTGTCTTCGCAGTGTCCTTGTCATGGATAAAAAAGAGCCAGAACCACCATAGCCAAGCGCCTTTCCGCATAGGCTGCCGAGGAGCATCCCATATGCTTGCAATCGTCGCTTCCCTGTCTGCCTTCTCGTTTCTTACGTCGCCCATACTACGCTTTTTTAAGAGAATAGTTTATATTTGGAAGCTGAAGCCAGGGGCGTGCTTTTCATGGAAAATACAATGCCTGATGAAACATTATTCGATGCAATAGTTGTCGGTGCGGGGCCCTCCGGCTCGTCAACCGCTCTTTTTCTTGCTAAGGAGGGGCGCAAGGTGCTTCTCCTTGACAAGGCGTCGTTTCCAAGGGAAAAAGTCTGCGGAGATGCGTTCTCCGGAAAGTCAATCGGCGTTATGCGCGAGCTTGGGCTTCTTTCATGGATAGAAAAGCACCCGCACGGCATAGTGCGCGGAGTGCGCATGGTCTCCCCGAATGGCAAGGCAATATCCGTCCCTTTCCCGAATGCCGACGGGATGGATTTCGCGGGCTACACGATTGCAAGGATAAACACGGACAACATCATTTTTCAGTCGGCATCTGCAAATCCGAATATAAAAACAATAACTGGTTTCCAGGTGCAGGGGCTCATTCGCGATCCAAAAGGCGCAATCTGCGGTGTTGAAGGAGTCCGTGCCGACGGAAAAAGGGAGCAGTTCAAATCCCGTATTGTGGTGGGTGCGGACGGCGCGGCTTCGGCGGTTTCCCGCATCGCCGGTTTGCCAAATCAGCCCATAGAGCATGTTTACTCTGCAATCCGCGTCTACTGGAACGGGGTCGAGGGGCTTACCGAAGATATCGAGCTTTATTTCATCGACGGGGTGCTGCCGGGCTACTTATGGGTTTTTCCAATGGGCGGAAGAAGGGCGAACGTCGGCTTGGGCATATTATCTTCCGATATGAAGGCAAGAAAGCACCCGAATATCATGCTCCAGGAAGCGCTGGCGAAGCATCCGATGCTTTCCGGGCGCTTCAAGAATGCAACGCAGGATGGCAAGATTGGCGGCTGGTCGATACCTCTTGGCTCCTACCGGAAAAAATCGGTTGGCGAAGGCTGGCTTTTAGTCGGCGATGCCGCCTCGCTTGTTGACCCGTTCTCAGGCGAGGGGATGGGCAATGCGCTGTCATCCGGTAAATTCGCCGCGCAGACGATCAACGAAGCGCTCTCGTCCGTGCAGGGCATCGGGCCTCTTCCGGAAAAATCCCTTTCAAACTATCCGAAACTGGTGGATTCGAATCTCCGGCCTGAAATGGAGAACTCCTACAAGCTTCAGAAGCTATCCCGCTCTCGCTTCCTGCTCAATCTCTTCATAGGCAAGGCGGCAACCAAGCCCGAGGCAAGGCAGATGGTGATCAATATGCTCGCATCGGACGAGGCGAAAAAAAAGGTCGAATCCCCCCTGTTCTTCCTTAAGCTGCTTCTTCCGTGAATGTGAATCAGAGCCCCTCTATGAATATTTCCTTTTGGGCATTCTTGTCGATTGCAAAAGGCACGTCAAGCTTCGCAGAAATCTTCCAGACGTGTATCAGGTTGTCGTGCCCGAACTCATGGCTGGTGGGCGGAGCGTTTTTGGGGAGCGAAAACCTCACTTCATAGGTGCCTTCAACGAACTCCCCCTCGCCGCACACCTTTTTTTCCTGCTCAAACCAGTTTTTTGTGCGCTCCTCCGTTTTCGTTTCCATATGGGAAGAATACGGCACGCTCATTTCCCTGTCCCTGTCATAGTCGTACCTGTCCATTACGGTGGTCGTTTTTACCATTTTCCTTTCCTTGCAGACGAGCCGCACATAAACTCCGCGCGCTTTTGTTCTCTTGTCCAGGCTAAGCTTCACAGTGGCAATTACTGTGTCGCCTGCAGAATACGCGTCCCTGTCGGTCTCAATGGCGAGCATGGGAAAAAAGGAGGCTAAGGATTCTCGACAGTCGCGTCTCCGTTCACCACGCATTGGCATGCGAGGCGCTGGTTCGGCTTTGCGCCGAATCCCTCAAGCGTGGCCTTCTCGTTGTCAGTCATGGGTCCGAGGTTCTCCGCGCCATTCAATACATTGACAAGGCAGCTCATGCACACGCCAGCCTTGCAGGAGAACGGTATGCTCGCACCCGCATCCTCCGCAGCCTGGGTAAGCGTGGTTCCTTTTTGCACCTCTATCTCCTTTCCGTCGCTTTTAAATGTTATTTTTGGCATGGAAATCCCTCTGCACAATTTTGCACAGAACATTTATATTGCCCCCGAAATCCGTTGAAGCGCGGGAAACAGCATACCTATTAAAAATCCGAGGTGGAAATAGAAAGAGGTGGTGTCAATGGCAGTAAACCTTCCAAGCAGATTCTCAAAGCCTGTTTCATCCGGGGCTTCAAGCCCTGCGCCGGCTGGCACAAGCAGTCAGCCTTATTCCGCACCGCCATCGTTTGCAAAGCAGCCCGGCGCAGCATCCGACTATGGCGGGGTGTTCGCATTCATAAGCGTTCTTGCGCTAATCATCTCGGTTGCGTGCTTTTACGGCACGTTTTTCATGGAAAGGCCGTTAACTCCTGGCCAGAAGGCGTCAATACTCGGCGTGGCACAGGAGCTTCGCGCGCTACAGGACAAGGACGTTTCACTGATCTCATCCCCGGTTCAGACGACAATTTCGCTTGATAAGCAATATCCGATAAAGGACCTCTTCCCCCCGAACTTCAACATCCCTCTCTCGTTCAACATACCGATTGACACGCAGTTGGTCGGAATAAGCACAACGGGGCAGCCTGCGGCTTTCCGCGTGCAGGAAAACGTCCCGATCAAGCTGTCCGTGCCGATTTCAAGCTCAACAGCATTCGGAAACAACAGCATAAGGATACAAAAGGAGATGCCGGTCGATGTTCGTTTCACTTCGTCGGTGAAAATCCGCGCCGCTTTCGGCACCCAGATAAACGGAATAATCGACCAGCTTGATAAGATGGTTGGCGAGCCGACCTCTTCAGGCTAGGCTTGCGGATTTTATTTTCGCAATCCCGCCTGATCCGACGTATTCTTTTTTCCATTCCTTTATTTTTACTTTTTTTCCAAAAAAAGGCGCCCACGCAACGAAAGTTTCCCCTTCGCCCCCTTCCAGGTGCGCGCTTATAACTGGCTTCATTTTCCTTAGTTTCTCCACGAAAGAAGAATCAAATCGCCTGCACAAGTCGCCCTCGTTGAGCCCTTCTGCGGCGACTGCGATAACATAACTCTCAAAATACCTGCATTGCTCATCGAGAAGCGCGCTTCCCGCTCTCCATATGGGCGCATAGCTTCGTATCTCCAGCTCCTCGGCAATCCGGTCCACTCTCTCCTTTTGGTATTCGCTCTCTATTGCGCCTGCAGCAACGCCGTCCACCTTCATTTCGGAAAGTGCCTTCTTCATCGCAGCAAGCTCGTCTTTTTCCGAGATGCCGCCTGCCTTTACTATTTTTATCGGCAGTCCCATTGCCTGCGCCTGAAGCGCGCACCATTTCACATTGGGGTGATGAAACATAGTGGAATATTCAGCAGGCTCGATTGTGAGAAGCTCCACTTCCCAGCCTGAGTAAAGGCATGAGAACACGGCAAAGACCGAGTCCTTGCCTCCGGAAAACAAGACTGCGACTTTCATATAAATCACTAAACAGATCGCCAACTCCTGCGGGAGTTGACGATACAGTCGAGCTTCGCTCGACTTATTTCCATTTCGCTGTCCTCTTTTCGCTTTGCGAAAAGGGATCCCTTCGCCTGCTGGCGAAGTGGACGGCGAAATGAAAATGTGCATTTTGCTTTAGCAAAATGCATCAGACATCGGCTTGCGAGCCGATGTTGATGGACTGGACGGGATTTGGACCCGTGGCCTCGTCGTTGCGAACGACGCGCTCTACCGCTGAGCTACCAGCCCGCTTGCTGAAGCAGAATTCCGTTTGAAGGGTTTAAAAACACGACTGAAGTTCAGCTTCCGCTATTCAGCCAATAAAAAAACTTTCCGGCGCCGCGCACAAGGGGGATTGGCGGGCGCCGTTTCACAAAACAAAAAAGAATTTACAGGTAGTTGAGCGCATCCATCGACATTGCCTTCTGCGCGGCGTGCTCCTCTTTCACGCCAGCCCCCGCCCCAAGGTACGGGTTCTTTATTCCCGTGACTATCGAGGTGACGGTTATGCCGTCTCCGAGACTCGGGTCAAGCCGCGCGCCGATCTTCACATCTGCGTTCATGTCGAAGTTCTGCGAAATCTTCTCGCCGATGTCTATTCCCTCTCCAAGGGTCAGGCCGGTTCCGCCGTTGATGTGCAGAAGCGCGCCCCTTGCGCCTTCGTAGCTTGCATCCAGGAGCGGGTGCTCCATTGTGTTTCTCACAACCTGCTCTATCCTGTCTGTTCCATGCCCTTCGCCCATTGAGATGAGCGCGAAGCCCTTGTTCTCCATCACCGACTTCACATCCGCAAAGTCGATGTTCATGAGCGACGGGAGCATGATGGTGTCTGAAATGCCTGTTATCGCCTTGCCAGTTATTGCGTCTGCAAGGTTGAATGCCTCCGCAATCGGGAGGTTCGGCACATAGTTCACCAGCCTGTCGTTCTCGATGACGATGACCGTGTCCGACTTTGCAGCCAGGCGCTCCAGTCCCCATTTCGCCTTCTGCATTCTCGCCCTCTCCAATCTGAATGGCATTGTCACAACTGAGACGACTATGGCGCCCTGCTCTTTTGCGATTTCCGCAATTACCGGCGCAGCGCCGGTGCCCGTGCCGCCTCCCATGCCGCCCGCAATGAATACGAGTTCCTTCTCGCCTATGACTTCCTTCAATTTATCGCGGCTCATCTCCGCGCATTTGGTCGCAACCTCTGGAAAGCCGCCCGCGCCAAGCCCTTTGGTCACGGTCGAGCCGATAAGCACGCGTTTGTGCGCCTGCACGACCTTCAAGTGAAGCTGATCTGTGTTCACCGCAATTGTCTGCGCGCTTTTTATCCCCATTTTCATCATTCTGTCCACCGTGTTGCAGCCCGCGCCGCCCACGCCGATGACAGCTATCCTGACTTGCTCATTGCTCATGAGCCCGTCAGATTCCTTTTTCTCCCCAACCACGTTTTCGAACATTTTCAATCCCCCTCTTTTGTCTTGTTTCTTTTTACCGCGCGAGTTCTATCTGTCCGCGCATGTCTCTCGTTTTTTCATCAATCTTGGTCGCCTTTGGCAGTCACAACTAAAGCTTCCGCTTACCTAAAAACTCTCTCCACTGAGATGGAACGGTCGCCCATCATGATCGCCGCATTCCCTACTGCAATTACATTTAAATAGATTGCTAAGCAGCCGAACCCGCGCGTTCGGAGGATTTTTTTCCTACGGCGTGAAAAATTGTAAAAATATCGAAATCAGGAAATTTTTCGGAAAAATTCGCGCGGATTCGGATTTCTGCGCATTTCTGCCTTCATAAAATCTCTATTCTGAAAAAACTTAACCGCGGTTTCTTTCTCAGTTTTAACGTTTATATTTTTTCACTGCGCTTCCGCGAATTCCTTTTCGGAAATTCTTGCAAGCTCAAATATTCTCTTGAGCGTTCCGACCTTGAGCTCCTCACGGTTTGGTAGAATAGTGGCAATTTTTCCTGCAGAAGTTTCCCGCACAAGGACGATATTGTTTATCTTCTGCCTCTTTATGAAAAGCCGAACCTGTTGCAGAGCAGCTTGTTATATTTGTAAATCCGCCGGTCAATGGCAGAATACAGAAAGAAAAAGCGCTCCCGCTAAGAATTATAAAAAATACAAAAGGGCTTTTGGAAAGTTGGGGGTTCCCGAAAGCCCAAATTGGTTTGTGAAACAAACTTGTCGCGTCTACCCGATTATTTCGATGTCCGAGTAGGACACTTCCTTCTTCGGCTCGTCTGCTCCTGCGCCGAAGATGTTGGCTCCCTTCACGCCGGTCACGATTGCAACTATCTCTAGTTTTCCATCGTAGCCAGGTATGAGCCTTGCGCCCCACTTTACATTCGCCTGGGGGTCCATCTTCTCGGTGATTATCTCACCGGCCTTGATGGCGTCTCCCAGTGTCAGGTCCGCGCCGCCCGAGATGTGGATAAGTGCGCCGTTCGCGCCTTCGTAATCCACATCCAGAAGCTTGTTCTTCAGCACGCCCTCTGCCGCACCGCGCACCTTGTCGGTTCCTTTTCCTTCTCCGACTGCGATGAAGCCCACGCCTCCGCCTTGCACGATTGAGCGCACATCAGCGAAGTCGATGTTGATTAGGGACGGCTGCGTTATGGTCCAAACCAGCCCGCCGACAGCCTTTGCAAGAATTTCATCTGCAACTGCAAAAGCCTCGTTCATTGGCAGGTTCGGCACAAGCTTTACGAGACGGTTGTTGTCTAGGACAATTACCGAGTCGACATTCTTGCGAAGTTTCGCAATGCCCTCGTCGGCCTTGACCCTCCTTGCTCTTTCAAGGTTGAAGGGGTAAGTCACCATGGCAACAACGATTGCGCCCTGCTCTTTTGCGATCTCCGCAATTACTGGCGCAGCGCCGGTGCCCGTGCCTCCTCCCATTCCCGCGCAGATGAAGACCAGGTGCGCACCCTCGAGTTCCTTTTCGATGAGCGGCCTGTCTATCTCCGCAGCCTTGGCGCCCGTGTCAGGATAGCCTCCTGCTCCGAGCCCCTTGGTTATGGTCTTTCCGATGAGGACTTTCTTTGCCTTCTCGTGAATCATGTTCAGGTGCTGCCTGTCGGTGTTTACCGCGACTAGCTCGCATCCCTTGACTCCCGAGCGGATGAGGCGATTAATAGTGTTGTTGCCTCCTCCTCCTACTCCTACTGTCACGATCTTAATCTGGTCTGAGCCAAAAGTTTCGGCTTGAGCTGGCTCTTGCTCTCCTAGGACTGACTTTACTAAGCTGTCCATACCTATCGCCTTGACCGCAATTCGCATGTGAGATTTAAAAGCGTTGCTGAATCGGAAAATCGTGGAAATGGGATTTACGCCGTAAAAAGAGAGAATTTTTAGTTTTCAAGCGAATTTTTCTTAGGAATGCGCCAGTAAGTCGCAGCTAGGGAATTTTGGAAAAAGAAAAGGAGAAATAAAAAAAACGCCTAGACTTGGATGTCCGGCGCGTGTTTCTTCAGCTGTTCGCGGATGAATTTTATCACGTTTGGTTGGAGTTTCATAGTCATATCTTTAGTTATTTCGCAGCCCAGCTTAAATTCCACTTGTTTTTTTCCATCAAAAAATTCAAAACAACTGTTGAATATACCGCTATAATAAGTGCTATAGCCTCCGATAAACATGCCAGTGACTTTGAAATTCATGTCCTCCAGTTTCTTGCCAGCCACAAACGTTTCTGCTGCCCAGTAATAAGGCAGATGTTCAAGTTCAGCTATCTTCATAGGTGAGCTGCAGAATATCATATCGCTTATTTTCCACAATGCTTTTGCCACCTGCTGCTTGTCCATTCCTTTGAACGGGTTCTTAGCCTCCTGCTCACGATTAGTAAATTCCCGTTTCTCCTTGATGAATTTCATTACGGGCCATCCGGGCGGAGCAGTTATTTTAGCCGTTTCCGGGGGGGGAGTTTTTTTAGCATGCATTTTATTACACCTCTGACCATATTTGGAAACGAATAGTTTATAAACACGAGTTTTTTCCTGCTACCACACGCCAAAACCATAGACACACCGACCAAAAAAACATTTCGCGCAAATTCGGAACCATTAAATTCCCGCGCGCGCATTCTTCAAGCATGGTCGTCCAGGCGCTTCTCACGCTCGCGGTGTTCACGTTCATTCTCGCAAAATCATCCGAGGCCGTCGTGGAAAGCGCATCCAAGCTCGCGCGCTTCTTCGGCATAAGCACTCTTGCAATCGGAATGCTGCTTGTCGCAGTCTCAACTTCCCTTCCAGAACTCTCAGTCTCAGTTGTATCATCGGCTGCAAACGAAGGCGCGATTGCCGCAGGGAACGTCTTCGGCTCCAACATCGCGAACATCCTCCTCATACTCGGGCTTGGCGCGTTTTTCTACGGTTTTCGGGTCGGGAAAGATAATCTTCGCGATATAGGCATGGTGCTTCTCCTCACCACCGCGATTTCCGCCTACATCATTTTCCATTCGCTCATTTTCGGCAACGCGCTTGGCGCATATGAGGGCATACTGCTGCTTCTAATTGCGGGTTGGTATGCCCTTCGCATGCTCTCACGGAAAAAAATAGAGGGCGACCCCGCGGACAGGAAAGTAAGCAGGCGCGAGGGGCTGGTGGCATTCCTTCTTTTCTTTTGCGCGATATTCGCCGTGCTCATAAGCTCAAGCTTCGTAGTCAGTTCCGCTGTCGAGATTGCGGATGCGTTCGGGCTTGCGAAAAGCTTCATAGGCGCAACAATAATAGCTGTCGGCACTTCGCTTCCCGAGCTTACTATCGACCTTCAAGCTATTCGCAAAAAGCAATACGGGCTCGCGCTTGGCGACGCAATCGGAAGCAACATGATTAACATCACGCTCGTGCTCGGCGTTGCCGCGGCAATAAATCCAATAACCATAACACTCGGTGTGTTCAATGTGGCGCTCCTTTTTGCAGTCGTCGCAAACATCGCTTTCTTCTACGTGGCGGCAGTAAAGAGGGTATTCGGCAGGAGCGAAGGCATCGCAATGCTTCTTCTCTATGCTTTGTATATAGTGGCAATATTCTACATACAGTTCAGCGATATCAAAGTAATTTAGCGCAAGGCAAGATGCGCAGCCAAGCTTCGCGTGAGCGAAGTGGAGATTGTCCGCTCCGGGTAAAAATAGCCGCTTACGCCTTTCCCTTGTTCTGCATTTCAAACAAGGCGATTATCTCCTTTGTTGTCGTGATGTCGGAAACACCCTTGTCAGTGCGCAGCGAAGTCATTCTCGGGAAGCGGAGTGCGTAGCCGGTGTCCCCGACCATCCCGCAGGTGTGCATGGGCGAAAGCGTAATCTCGTCCGCGGCAACCGTGATCACGTATTTCGGCTTCACCCAGAAATCCGGCACAAGTTTCGATTCAAGGTTGCGCGGCTTCTCCTTCGTTTTAATTCCGTCAAGCATTTTTTCAAACTCGCGCATCTCATCCTCGGAAAACCCGCTGCCTATTTTCGCGACGGTCTCAAGTGAGCCGCTCTCCTCGTTCTGCACCGCCGCAAGTATTCCTCCGAACTCGAACTCTTGCCTTGCGCCCTTGCCCAGGTAGTAGCCTACAATCACAACATCAACAGTATCCGCAAGCGCTCCGTAGGATTTCTTCAGTTTTATCCATGCGAACTTTCTTGCGCCTGCAACGTATGGCTGCGTAAGGTCTTTTGCAATTATTCCTTCCAATCCTCCCGCAATGGAGTCATTGAAGAATTTCTCAAGCTTCACCGGATCGTCAGTAATTATCTGCTCCGAGGGGGCGAGCGTTTCCGAATTCGCTGTCAGTTTTTCCAGGGCTTTCCTTCTTTGCGAATATTTCTCCAGCGTAAGGTCTTTACCGTTCAGATACATCATGTCGAATACGAACAGGCGGAGGGGGAAATCCCTTGCCATCGCATCCACGCCCCATTTCCTTTTGCGCTGGATGGTCTGCTGGAATGAGTAGTATTTTTTCTCCTTTGCATTGTACGCGAGCGCCTCGCCCTCGAATATCGCGGATTTCGCAGGAAGCTTCTTCACAGCCTCAAGAATTTCTGGGAACATCGCAGTCATTTTTTCCAATTTTCGTGAATATATCTCCACCTTCCCCTCGCAAAGGTGCACCTGCATGCGCAGCCCGTCGTATTTCGCCTCCACCGCGCATTTCCCAAGCTTCAGGATTATCCCCTCTGCATTCGGCAGCCTTTCGGCAAGCGCCGGGCGGATGGGCTTGAAGGGCTCCGTTGAGAATTTCGAAAGGTCCGAGCCTGCAAGATAGCTTTCGGCAACTTCCCCCAAATCCGAGCAGAGGTTGAACGCGCGCTCAAGCTGCAATTTGTCCGTCTTGTCGTTGTGCCGCGCCATCGAAAGCGCATCTATTATCGACGGGTCGCCAACCCCCAATCTGAGTTTTCCCAGGCAGAACCGCACAAGGTATTTCGCCTCAAGCGGCGTTGCGCCGTTCAAAAGCTCGGAGAGAAGCCCGATTTTCGATTCCTGGCTTCCGGTGCCTGAAAGGTTGGATATCTTCACAAAAGTCCCATAAACCTTCAAAAGGGTGTTTGGCGAGCTTGAGAGCGACATCTGCGCTCGTTTGGAAAGAAGGCTTTCCGCAGTGCTGCCAAGGTCTCCTGATTTTTTGAGGTCGCCAGCCACAATCCTTTCCGCAAATCCGCTTGTTTTTGCTATAGCCCGGATTGCGAGTTTTTCTCCGATGCCCGCATCAAGCCCTTCATGCGCCGGGGCGACATTCCCCTCTATTATGTATATCAGTGGCCGCGCCTCCTCCCGTTCGCATTTTGAAAGAAGCTCGGCGACAATTCCCGACATCGACAGGCGCGAGGAGGTCTGCTCTATTTTTGAAAGGTATTTTGCAACCTCTGAAAAAAGCATGCTTTTGAATCGGATAGAAGATATTTAAAGCTCGGCGCGCCATGTGCTTTATGGCATACGGGCAGGCGGCATCCGAATTCATCGTCCTTATGGGCATAAGCCTTCTTATCATTTCCATTTTCCTTGTTACCGCATCCCAGTCCATATCCGATATAGGCGTCCAGAAAAACATGGATGAAGCCCGCAACACGGTTTCGCTTCTTGCACAGTCCGCAGATTCTGTTTATGCGCAAGGCGAAGGGGCAAGCAGGCTCATATACGTGGCAATACCCCGCACTGCCAACATGGATCGGTCCTATATTGGCAGGCCGCAAGGAGACACATGGTCAACGCCCAAAACAATAAACCTGAATGTCGGAGGCAATGCGGGGGAGGGGGGAGGCGATATTATCGCCACTTCCTCTGCAACGGTTCTTGGCTCGTTTCCGGCTTTTCCCGGGTCTTATTATATGCGGGTCGTCTCAAAAGGCGGATACGTCCTCATCAATCCGGCGCTCATAGACGTTTCCACGTCGTCCGTTTTTGTGAGCATGGCGCTAGGCGAGAGCAGGACCGCATCGATAAAGTTCCGCAGCATCCAAAACGAGAGCATCACCGTTTCTCGGGTCTACAGCTGGGGCTTCCCGAACGTCACCCTCACAGTGGATCCGGAATCGATCGACGCATCCCAGTTCGGCTCGCAGTTTGACCTTGCAATAAGCTCGGTTGAAGGCGCAGGCACATTCAATTCGAATCTCGTGCTGAATGCGGTAGGCAGCCAGTCTGGGGTTAACGAGTCGTTCGAGATACCAATAAGCGTCGTTGTCTTGGGCTAAAAAACAAAACAGCTTTAAATTGTCGGGGAGCTATTCATCCATGGGTGAATGCACATTATGCAGCTCCCGCGGGCAGGCCAGCGTCGAGCTTTTGATAGTCCTCGGCGCAGTGTTTGTGCTGATTCTTTTCTTCATAGTCTTCGCCTCAAATCTCCTCTCCGACATGGATACGCAGCAGGACAACCGCGACGCGACTTTGGCAGTCCAAAGCCTTGCCGATGCGGCTGAATTCGTATTTGCGCAGGGCGACGGGACAAAGAAATTGGTAGCCGTGAAAATCCCGTACGCGGTCGTTTTCAACTCCACCAAGACGTTCATAGGCAGGCCCCAGGGCTCTGCGCCCGGGACAACTTCCACCATGATAAGCATGTTCCTCCACAATTCCAATGTATTCGCGCTCACAACGGTGCCGCTTGTCGGGGCGTTCCCGCAATCGCCAGGCGTGCATTACATAAATGTAACGTCCCATGGCACGTTCGTGAGCATCGGGCAGGAGCTGGTGGCAGTTTCGCCCTCATCCATCAATTTTGCAATGAACCGGGAAGAAACGCGCTCGGCAACCGCCACGTTTGACATCGGTTCCATTGATCCTGTAATGGTGGATCTTGTTCCTGATTGGCCTTACGATTCGATAACCCTCTCAGTCTCACCATCATCCTTTTATGGCTCAAATGTGTCAGTGCCTGTGCTCTTCACATTCACAACTCCGTCGAACGCGGGCGGCATATACCCGGCTGCCGTGAATGTGACGGCCACGCAGGCAGGCAGCTCATTCAGCGAGACCCTCTCGATTCCCATCTCGCTCGAGGTCAGGGCAGGTTAGGTTACCATGGTTACGGAATCAAATCCCCGCAAAACCGGGCAGATATCGGTTGAGATGTCCCTACTGACTGCAATCATGGTCAGTGTGCTCCTGGTGATGCTTCTTGCAAACGAGCTTCTCAAATCATCCTGGGAAGAGCAGCGCGAGCGCATGATGGCAAGCTCGGCGGCAAATCGCGTGGCATTCGCAATCAACCAGGCTGTGGCGGGGGGCGACGGAACGGCAATCGCATTCACAAATAACGTCGGGCAGGATGTGGTGGGCATTTCAATTTACGACAATCGGTCGGTTAGGGCGCACTATCTTCTAGGGGGCTTTTCATCCGTGCCGATCGTGACTAGCCGCTTGGGATCATATGCCGTGCCTATAAACAGCGAAGTAGTAGTCAGGAATGTCGGCGGGCAGATTTTCATTGAGGCGGGCTGATGGAAACCAAATACAATGCAAAAGGGCAGATTCTTTCAACCGAGCTCGTGCTCACATTCGGAATATTCATGTCCGCATTGCTCATTTTCCTTTATGTGTGGGGCGTCGTGTCATATGACTATGCCCAGTCCCAGGCCGATAGGGAGATGCAAGTCGTGGTCCTGGGCATTTCCGATGCATTGGTTCTGACTTCCGGCGACCCGGTCGATTGGGAAGTATCCACTCCGGAAACTTTTTACTCGTTAGGGCTTGCAGCCGCGCCAAACATTCTCTCAACCGCGAAGCTTTCCGCTTTGCAGTCTTTGAATGCGTCCTATTCGACTCTTCATGTGAGCATGGGCGCAGGCTCGTTTGACACGTTCGTATCCGCCAAGCTGACAAACGGCACAACGCTTTGCCAATTCGGCATCCCGGGCGACGAACTTGCGCAGAACGTATCTTCGGTCACGGAAACCCGCATGGTGGCGCTTGACGACGGATCGCTTGCGCGCCTCTCGGTCCAGGTATGGCGAATCAAGGGGTAATCCCATGGAACATCTGAAAAAAAAGAAAGGCGTTTTCCTGACCATAGACGTGGCCATAGCGCTCATATTGCTGATTTTCATAGTGTCTCTCCCGTTGCTTTTCTATCATCAGTCCTCCAGCGACGATTTCAACAGCCAGCTTCTCCGCGCCTACATACAGGATGCCGCGACAGTCGCAGAGGCGAAAGGCTGCCTCTCGTCTTCCCTAGACCAGTCGAATTCCTCCGCAACATCGGGGCTGCGCGACGTTCTTTTGGCAACGCCTGACGCGGTATGCGCCCAGGTGGCGGCATATGGCGCGATTGTGCCCGAAGGGCTTATCGGACACTGGAAGCTTGACGAGGGAACGGGCGTCTCGGCAATCGATTCTTCCGGCTTGGGGAACGACGGCGTGATTGAGGGAAGCCCGCAATACGCTGATTCGGGCAGGGCGGGCAAGGCGCTTTTTTTCAATGGAGAAACCAAAGTATCCACCCCCATTGGCGAGCCGCTTTATGATTTCACGGTCTCGGCATGGTTCAAGGACGACAAAGAAGCCACTCAAAACGAGAGGATTTTGGACAAGTCTGGTGGGGGAACGGGCTTTTGGCTTGGGAGGGACGACACCAATTCTGAAGGCTGGGGCGGCATGATATTCGACCAAAAGTTAACCACGACTCTCTCTTCCGGGCAGTGGCACCACATAGTCCTGGTGCGGAACGGCGCGGATGCCTTCCTGTATGGCGATGGCGTCGAGGTTTCAACAGCCACGGTCTCAACTGAGCCAGACAAGGACTTATTTTTCACAATCGGCGGCATTGGGGCTGAAAAACCATCCGATGCGTGGATGACTGGCATGATAGACGACGTGCGCCTCTACAACCGCTCGCTCACGCAAGAGGAGGTGCTGCTGCTTTACAACAACCCGTCCGGCCTCTATTATGTCATTGACAAGCCGGGCTGCGTTGCCGCGCCTGGAGGCGAGGTGCAGGCGCTCTCCGTTCCGTTCGTCGATGCGGCAAACCAGGACCAAAACGATTATTATACCGCGATTTTCAAGATGTGGTTTAAGGGGGCTGGCAGATGAGTTCGCCAAAGAAACGTATAGCCAAGAATGCAGGCAGGCTTGCCTCTATGAAAAGGCCGGGCGGAGTTGGCGCGATAAAAGGCTTCACATTCACAATATCAGTCATAATAATTTCCCTGACGCTCATTTCAATGGTTTCATTTTCCAAGGAATGGCAAAAGCAGCAGGCGGGTGCCTATAACGAGGTGCTGCCTTCGCAGTCAAGCCGCCTGCAGGAAAGGATAGCAATAGACATAAGCAGCATTCTTGGAGTGTCAAGCGCCTTTCGCGCAAGCCCTGTTCTTGTCCAGGCGGAATATATTGCGGCGTTCCCTTTCAAAAGGGAGGGGGCGGGAGTTGCCGACCTGTCAGGCTATTCCAAATATCTTTCATCCTCCCTCTCAAACCAGGGCTTTGAAGTCATCCTTGCGGCAAACGGGCTTGTCGGAAGCCGCGCAGCCGTGATGGCGGTTTCGGATTCCGGGCAGATAATCCATGACAACGGAAACGAAAACGATACTTCCATCTTCATTTCACCAAACGACCTTGTGCCAACTGGTGTTTCATTCAATGTCTCCTGCCCTTCAAAATCCGCAAGCTCAGTCGGCGATTTTGCCGTATTAAACGGGCCGACAGGAAGCGGCATGGCCTATGAACTTTATTACTTCGATTCGTCCGGCAGCCGCTCTTCAGCGGAATCTGCCGGTTTGGAAAACCATGTTTCTCTCTCTGTCGCATATGCCGACGGCACGGTTCTGTCTCTTGCCGCGCGCCCCGCCAACAGTGTTCTCAACGGGGGGTTTGAGGAATTGGCAAGCGGTAGTAATCCTGATGACGAAAAGGCGGACGCGTGGGTGAGCTGGTCAAAGCACCTGGGCTCGGATTCGCTTTTCCAAGCAGTATCTGACTGTTATTCAGGAAGTTATGCCGTTGGCGCCATTGCGGGCGAAAATTCGAATGATGATTATGTATATCAGCAAATCGCCTCCCTTTCCACGGGTGACGGATACACGTTCTCGTTCTTTGCGGAAGGTTCCCAGGGCGATGCGAGATACGCGCTTTATAGCCCACTTGAAGGCACATATTTAGAGGAAGACGGCTCATGGGGTGTTGAGCCGTTTATTTTCACCGCTTCTGGTTCAGGATACAATCAGGTTTCAACCCAGTTCATAGCGCCCGGAAGCACAGTCGAGCTTCGGCTCTACGCGCCTGCCGAAAAAGGGCAAAAAATCTACTACGATGCCGTTTCCCTGGCGTTCTCCTCGTCAAACGGCATGGTTGTAACGCATTCCCTCACAAAAAGCCCGGGCGCTTTGCGCATACTTCCCCTTGACAAGGACTCAAGCGTGGCAAATAACGACGTGCAGGATTATTCCAAATACGCCTCTCACATGACCTTGGGCGGAGGCGAATCTGCCAACTCCCCAACATGGGTTGCAAACGCCAAGCTGGGAGGGGGCTATTGGTTCGACGGAGAAAATGATTTCGCCATCGGTCCACCACTCTCATTGGATTCCAATTCAATTTCAGTGGCAAACGGGCCTGACCGGATCTCAAGCGGCGGGTTTGAAGGAGAGAGCCTATCGTGGAGCAGCAATGCGCCTGGCGGTTCGACCTTTAATCTCAATGCAAACTCGCATTCGGGAATCTACTCCTTGAAAGTGACCGCCAGTGAACATCCGGACGAGGACAGCATATGCCAGCAAATCTCGCCTCTTCTTGAGAATGCGATCTATAATATCACATTCTGGGCAAGCGGCAACAATCCGCGCTATTCTCTCTCCGAGCCTGATTTGAAACTAGTTCTGCAGCCAGATGGCACATGGAAGGTGGGTGAAAAACCCACCATTTTGGCTGCGGATGGCGCAGAAGGCAGCTACAAGCAACTATCATTTTCGTTCGTCACTCCTGCCAACTCCCAAAATTTCCAATTCTGTTTTTATCCTCCATCTGACCCTAGCACGATAACCTATTTTGACGATGTTTCGCTCAACCGCGCGGTTGGCCTCAACGGCGGCTTTGAGTATCTTTACAAGGCATCAGGGCCGTATGGTGCAGGAATTGATTTCTGGCCAGACGGGCCTGGCTAACAAGGGATTTTCATGAAAAAAACACAAAAATCGGCTTTCCTGCTGGTCTTATTCATTTTTTCCGGCTTGCTTTATGCGGAAGACTGCGCAAGCGGAGTATCGGGAGAATGCAAAGTCAACGATCCATTGCCCCCTGCGGCTTGCTGTCTGCCCGGGCTCGTATGCTCGGACCTTAGTGCGTGCCTCATACCATCAGGCAGCACACAGTACGCTTGTGTGGAGAATAAAGAGTGCCTCTCAGGCATATGCAATTCCGGCACATGCGTTTCTTTCCAAGCGTGCGATGGCGAATGCGCCCTTTCATCGGAATGCGGAAGCGAATGCCCGCTTTGTGTCGATGATGGCGGGACAGGCTACTGCCGGGCGTGTGTCCCTACCGACAGCCCATGTTCATCATCAAATTCGTGCTGCCCCGGCGACATATGCTCCCCTTCCAAAAACACCTGCGTTTCCTGCCTTTCGCAGGATGAAGAATGCGCATCATCCCCCCAATGCTGCTCTGGTAGGTGCATGGAAACCGATGAGCCTGGCTTGAAAAAATGCGCGCCGGAATTCTCCTGCGGAATGCCGTTCGGTCCATGCACGTCTTCCGAATTCGAATGCTGCTCTTCGCCCCCCTCCATATCAAGCGCGGTTTGCGACATCTACAATCCGCTCCCCTCAAGCGGCTTTTCCGGCTCGTGCGTTGCAGGCTGCGTCCCTTCCGGCTTGAATTGCATGGGGGGCGGCGTATTGCCCTGTTGCGGCGCGTCTCTTGGTTATGAATGCCTCGAAACAAAATCGAGCTACGGCTATAAATTCTGCGTCGCACATCCCGAGTCAGGCGAGCACTATCTGTTTCCCGGATGGGTGTCAAACGGGGAGGATCCCCAGTTCATTCCGGATTCAGGCTCGCCGCATTCCGGCTCATATGCAATCAAAGTTTCAAGCGGCGACCCCCTAAATCAGATTTATATCTACAATCCCGGTGTAATCCTTAAGGAAAATTCAAAATACGCGCTCGAATTTTGGGCATCTCAAAAAATCTATCTTGCAATTTACGACCCGAACAACGACGCCTATTACAACCTCTCATCGAAAGCTTGGTCATTTAGCCCTCGCGATGTCGATGGGAAGGAGGCGCCCGTAATAAACACTCTTCCGAATGGCGGCGGATACGAGCACTATCTAGAGAGGTTTTCAACCCTTCCTAGCAACGTTTCGCAGATACAGGTCCGCTTCTATTTGGGCGATAACGAGTATTTTGTGGACGACTTGACAATCACCGAGCTTAATGACTTTTCCATGTTCGCCTGGATAAAGCTGGACAAAGAGGCTGTAGGCTATATTTTCCGCCAGATTGACGAGAAAGAAGGGCAGCCGCAGGGGTTCAGCTGGTCCCAACAGGGGCTCGATATTTCCATGGAGTATTTCAGCGCATACGGGGTGGAAGGCACGAACACACTCACCACGCTCATTTCATTGAAGGATTTCAAATGGCACCATGTCGGCTTTGTCGCAAACAGGCTTGGCAGCTACGAAACCTATCTTGACGGAGTCCAGGTGGCAACATCCGCCTTCCAGCTGGGCAGGATAAACAGCACCGCCAATTTCACAATCGGCGTAGAGGGCGGAAATCCGTTTTCAGGTACAATCGATGAAATCCGCTTCTACGAGCGTGCGCTTTCACAAGGCGAGGTAGCTGGAATTTACGGCGGCAAGTACCAGGACAAATGCACGGTCCAGACAACGGTGAGCTATGGCGACGTTCCCCTCGCGCAACGCTACTCCCATTACAATGCGAACCTCAAAATCCGCTCGCTTTCCGGTGCGATAATGTCCTTCCCGTTCGATGTCAACATTTCAGCATTGAATACCAGGGCAATCCGCGACTATTCGCCCTCCCAGCGCCTGGCATCGAACACAGGCGCAATATGGCATTCGGATGGCGCAATGGGCGGAGCCTATCTTTTCAACGGCGAAAGCGACTACATAAACGTGACGACCGGCACGCTTGGGGATTTGGCATTCCATACCATAACTGCCTGGGTCAATCTAGATTATGGGGGGCACTCAAGCGACTATGCCATATTCGCCGCTCAGGACATCGAATCCACCTACTCTGGAATATCGCTTTATGTCAATCCTGCCGATGGCCAATTAGGGGGCTACCTTAAGGATGCTTTCCAATACTCTAAAAACAGCGCCGTGCCTGAAAACGAATGGGCTTTCGTTGCAATAAGGGGCTTCCGCGACGCTTCAAGCGGCTATGTCGAGGTCAGCGTGAATGCCTCACCCTGGGAGAAGATATATTCTGGCGATACCTCTGGTTTGGAACTAAGCACGGACAACCCGGTTACAATAGGCGCGTGGGCGGGGGGCAATTATTTTGCCAAGGGCTACATAGATGAAGTGCGGGCTTATGACAGGCTTTTGAGCGAAAGCGAGATTTCCTCCCTTTACAAAGACGCTGGGCTATTGCTAAACAGCACGGTCCGCAGCCCCACGGTGTCCATTCCCTCCTGATCCCCCCTTATATTTTCCCTGCCGACAGCCGTGTGCCGCCGCAAGTATTAATAAGCTCACAAGAGTTTGATTTTCATGTTTGAGACCAAGATCGACCAGCTTGTTTCATACCTTCAAAAGAAGAAAAAAGTGCCCCTGGAAGAGCTTGCGCAGCAGCTCAAGCTTCAGCCACATAAGGTGGAGATGCTCTGTGCAATACTTGAGAAAGGCGGAATACTGGATCTCGTCTACCCAATAAACATCGCCGAGAAGCCGGCCGTCTCCTTCCGCATGCTGCCCGTCGAGCCGCCCCCTATTGATGACGCTGGCGCAAAGGGCAAGGTGATTTCGAGCTATTCATTCACCGCTGACAACGTGCCTGCGACGGTCACCATAACCGATACCGAGAAGGAGAAGTTCTATTCGATTTCGCTTGCCGAGTTTTCTGCCTCAACCAGGGTTTTCCTCGACCTTATAAAAGACGAGCTTATCCACAACGTGCCAGCAGGGATGCAGAGCGACGTTTCAGATGTGGAAAAGGCGGCTGCCGCGCGCGAGGAGTTCAAGCGCCTGATACGGAAATTCATTTCCCAGTTCGAGCTTGGCAAGGATTCGGAAGACGTGCTGGTGGGCATTCTCCTGCACAAGCTCTTCGGCCTGGGCGAAATAGACATGCTCAACCAGGACGACTGGCTCGAGGAAATAATAATAAACGGCAGCAAGAGCCCGATAGGCGTTTATCACAGGCGCCTTGGCTGGCTGAAGACCAACATCTACATGCCGGACGAGGACTCGATATTCAACTATTCATCCCAGATTGCCCGCCGCGTCGGAAGGCAGATTGCTGTCCTTACCCCGATACTTGACGCGAGGCTGGAGACGGGCGACCGTGTGTGCGCTACCCTTGCGCCCATTTCTTCTCATGGCAACACGATAACAATCCGGAGATTTGCCCGGAATCCTTGGACGGTCGTCAACCTGGTGGGCAACCCCGGCTACTCGATGACTCCTGAAATGGCCGGCATGCTTTGGCAGGCAATACACTATGAAATGAATGTGCTTATCGTGGGAGGCACGGCATCCGGAAAGACAACCGCATTAAACGCGCTTGCCTCCTTCATCCCCCCGAACCAGCGCGTGCTCACAATAGAGGACACGCGCGAACTGATGCTCCCTCCTTATCAGTGGAACTGGGTCCCGCTTCTAACCCGCAACCAGAATGCCGAGGGGCAAGGCGAAGTGAGCATGCTTGACCTTCTTGCAACCTCCCTTCGTATGCGGCCGGACCGCATCATACTCGGAGAAATGAGGCGCCAGCGAGAGGCAGAGGTGCTCTTCGAGGCGATGCACACGGGGCACTCGGTCTGCGCGACATTCCACGCGGACACGGGCGCCCAAGCTCTCCGGAGGCTCACTTCTCCGCCGATAAGCCTGCCTCCCTCTGACCTTGACGCCATCCATCTTCTGGTGGTGCAATACCGCGACAGGCGCAAGAACGTGAGGCGCACGCTCGAAATCTGCGAAATTTCGCTTGGCGCAAAGGCCGACGACATCACGACCAATGTCATCTACCGCTGGAGGCCAAGGACGGATACTTTCGAGATGGTCGGCGAGCCGAACAAGTACCTGAAGGAAATCAACCTTCATACCGGAATGACGAAGGAGGAAATATACCAGGACATCAAGAACCGTGCGACCATAATCAAGTGGATGATCGCAAACAAGCTCTCAGACATGGAAAGCGTGGGACGGTTGATTTCGCTATACTACAGCAAACCCAAGGAAGTGCTGGATATCGCAAAGAAGGCATCCGAGAAGAAGTAAGGCAAGAAAAGAACACTGCCCGAACGGGCAAACCGCATCGATAAAACGGCTGAAAGTCCAGAGGCGTGCTGTCCATGGAATTAAAACGAATTCCGCTGATGCTCTTTCCCCTTTCTGCAGCGCAGACCATAGGCGCCCGCTACCGTGGAGTCGGCATCAAGGTTCTACCCTTCTATCCGAGCGTGCGCTACGATTTGAGGAACATCGGCTTTACCGATGCGCCTGAAAACTACTGCACGCTTGCGTTCTTTTCGGCGGCAATCTGGGCATCCGTAGTGGCATTCATGGTTTTCCTTGTGATATTCCAGTTTCCGAACCAGCCGCTTCCATTAAAGATAGCGCTGCCGCTCATTTCCTTCTCGTTCGTGGCGCTGTTTTTCCTTGTGCTTCACCTTTCTTATCCAAAGACGATAGCAAAGGAGATGGCTGGCAAGATAGACCGGGAGCTAATATTCGCGATGCGAGACATGCTAATCCAGATGAGTTCGGGCGTCCCCCTTTTCAACGCGGTAGAGAACGTGGGGGCTGCGAATTACGGCCAAGTGAGCCGCGAGTTCCGTTCGGTTGCGAACCGCGTCAAGGCTGGGTCTTCGCTTTTAAGCGAGATGGAGGACATGGCCGTGCGCACGCAGTCGGAATATCTCAAGAAGACGTCCTGGCAGCTTGCCACCGCAATACGCGCAGGCGCGAACGTCAATGAAACGCTCAAGGGAATCGTGAAAACCCTGGTCGATTACCAGTTTGCGATAAGCAAGTCTTTCAACGCCGAGCTTAATTTCATAATCCTGATATTCCTGATGATAGCCGCGGTGCTGCCGACCATCGGCACCACCGTGCTCGTGATATTCTCGGTGTTCGGCATGCTGGGAATTACCGCCGAAGTTTTTGGCGGGATTGTGGCGATAAGCTTCATAGGGCAGATAGCGGTCATAGTATACGTCAAATCAAAGCGGCCCAACCTGTTTGGATAATCATAGGCGGGACAATGGCAAAGTACGTGATAGGCAAGCGCTTTTCGAACTCCTCGCGGATACGCGAGCGGGACAGGGTAGCGCAGCTTCTTGCCTATGCCGGCATCGAGACCAATCCGGAAGTGTGGGTCGGCTCGCGCCTTCTCATAATTTTCCTTTTTGCGGTAATCGGCGTGCTCATCCCGTTTAGCATACTCCCATTTATCCAACTGGACGTGCCGCTTCTCTCGGCTGCCGACCTGGGCTCGCGCATCCTTTCTGCAGTCGTGCTGGCCATAGTATTTTCGCTTGGCGCGGCGTTCATCATCTACATGCACCTCTATTATCTCATAAGCGAGCGGAGCAAGCGCGTCGAAGCGGTGCTCCCCGACTTCCTGCTGATAGTTTCCGCAAACCTCCGCTCTGGCATGACTCCGTTTGCGGCGTTCCAGGCAGCGGCTCGCCCCGAGTTCGGGCCATTGCAAAGCGAGATACTCTTCATGTCCTCCCGCGCGCTTGGCACGGAATCCTTCACCGACGTGCTCCGCCAGCTCACGGTGAACATCGACAGCCCGATGCTCAAAAGGGTCATTCTATTCTTCGAAAACGAGGTGAAGTCGGGAGGCAAGCTCGCCTACCTTCTTGAGACTTCCGCCCAGGAAATACGCGAAACAGAAGAGGCAAAGAGCCAAATGATGATAGCCACGAAGTCCTATGCGATTTTCCTCGGTTTCATCCTGGTCATCGGCCTTCCTCTCCTTCTTGCGATTTCCACGCAGTTTCTGACTGTCTTCACCAAATTCCAGTCGAATCTCACAGAAGGGGGGGAAGACACCAAGGTTGGCGGGGCGAGCATGATTTCCGCGCCAAAGCTGAAAGTAAGCCCTGGTTTCATCGAGCAGATGGCATATGTGATAATAATTGGCACGTCGATGCTTACTTCCATACTGATAGGCATACTCATGGAGGGCAAGACGCTTTACGGCATCAAGTATTTTCCCGCGCTTGCTATGGTGTCCCTTGTCTTCTTTACCGTTTTCAAAATGGTGATCGGCGGCTTCATAGGCGCATTGATATGATAGCAATGGCGCGCTTGTGCAGGGCGTTAAGAAGCACAAATCAGCCCAGTCTTGTCTGCGCTTCGTCCCTCACCAGCATTCGTAAGTTTGTGATGAGGACGCCACTGAATGGCGGATTATCTTGATTTTTGTCTCATCACTTGCCCGTGAGTTGAATTCGGCGAATATCCCATGGAGCCTTGTGGCTTCATCAATGTCCACGCGCGTGCCCCTTGCCTTTCCAAGGTCGTCTTGAATATCTGCCGGAGTTCGGCTCACGCCAATATATTCGGAATGTTTTACAAGTGCGCTAAAAACGTTTTTCGCCCCGTAGCCTCCAGGAAGCCCTGGCGCGGCTTTTGCGGCAATGTCCGAGAGCAGGCAAACTTCATCCGTGGTCAGCTGGTACTTGTCCCTGGCGAACAGCGCAAGCTGGTGCAGGTCTTCTTTTATCACCAGCCCGCTTTCATTTGCAGACTTTCCTAACTCCTCTTTCTTCCTTGATATGTCCTTGTCATTCGACCAGGCAATAGTCAGGATTATTCCAACGTAAAGCAGAAGAATTGCCGCTACGCTTCCGCCTGAAATGCTTTCGGATTTCGGAGCCTTGTGCTTAAACCCCATTTTTTCAACAAACGCAGATGGATTTGGCTTGGTTTCATTCCTCTTAGCGCGATATTGGCCGGGATTCGTCATTTTTTCACCCCTAGTATATGGTTATTTGTATAAATTCATGTTTATAAGTCTTTGCCTTTGCACCCCGCAGCTTCATTTGCCCGCGCTTCACCCTTTTGTTTATTAATTTTTCAATCGGATAGAGGCGCATGCCAAAAGTGACCCTTCCAGACGGAAAAATGCTCGATGTCCCTGCAGGCGCTCTCGCAGCCGATGCGATAGGCAAGATAGGCAAGCGCCTCCTGTCCGCCTCGCTTGCGGCAGAGGTGGATGGCAAGCAGGTCGATCTCACCTACAAGCTTCCAGAAAGCTGCACCCTGCGCGCATTCACCTATTCCTCTCCTGAAGGCAAGGCGGTTTTCCTCCACTCCGCGGCGCACCTGCTTGCAATGGCGGTGTCGCGCCTTTACCCTTCCGCTCTCCCCACCATCGGCCCTGTTGTGGAGGAGGGATTCTACTACGACTTTGGCAATGCGCCCTCTTTCACGCCCGAGGACCTTGCCAAGATAGAGGCGGAAATGGCGAAGATTGTAGCGGAAAACCTTCCGGTGCGCCGCGTTGAGATGGGCAAGCAAGACGCTCTCAAGCTCTTCGCCACCAACAAATTCAAGGTGGAAATGATAAACGAAATACCTGACGGCGAGCACTCAGTCTATTACACGGGCGACAAATGGTTTGACCTGTGCCGCGGGCCGCACGTTCCTTCAACTGGTGCGCTTGCCGCTTTCAAGCTCACCAAGGTTTCATCTTCCTACTGGCGCGCAGATGCCTCGCGCGATAACCTTCAGAGGATATATGGAATTGCCTTCCCTGAGAAAAAGATGCTGGATGCGCACCTCACTCTCATAGAGGAGGCGGAAAAGCGCGACCACAGGCGAATCGGCAGGGAGCTTGACCTGTACTCCTTCCAGCCCGAGGCGCCAGGCATGCCTTTCTTCCACAATAAGGGAAACATCATTCTCTCTGAGCTTGCCGCGTTCATGACTGGGAAAATGAAGAAGAGGAATTACGAGATAACCAAGACGCCAATCATTCTCAACCAGTCCTTATGGCTTCGCTCAGGACACTGGGACCACTATAAGGAAAACATGTACTTCACAAACATCGATGACCAGCCGTTCGCGGTCAAGCCCATGAACTGCCCGGGCAACATGTTGATTTACAAGGCAAACTCGCACTCCTACCGCGACCTGCCCATACGCGCAGGCGAATTCGGCCTGGTGCACCGCCACGAGCTTTCAGGAGTGCTCTCCGGTCTCTTCCGCGTGCGCTGCTTCACCCAGGACGATGCGCACGTCTTCTGCACAGAAGAGCAGATGAAAGGCGAGATTGCGGATTTGATGGCGCTTGCGCACGAAACCTACTCTGCGTTCGGCTTCACTTACGAAGTGGAGCTTTCCACCAAACCTGAGAAGGCAATGGGCGACCCGAAGACATGGGAAGCGGCAGAAAGCACGCTAAAAGAAGTGCTTGCTGAAAAGGGCATTGCCTACAAGCTAAACGCAGGCGACGGCGCGTTTTACGGGCCCAAGATAGACTTCCATCTGAAAGACGCGATTGGCAGGCGCTGGCAGTGCGGCACCATACAGCTTGACATGCAGATGCCTGAGAAATTCGACCTCACATACGAAGGCGCTGACGGCAAGAAGCACCGGCCAGTCATGCTCCACCGCGCGATTTACGGCAGCTTCGAGCGCTTCCTGGGCATACTAGTGGAGCACTACTCAGGCAAATTCCCGCTCTGGCTCTCGCCCGTGCAGGTAACACTCTTGTCAGTATCAGATCCCTATAATGATTACACGGAGTCGCTAGCCGCAAAAATGCGCGAGAGCGGCATCCGCTCGGAAGCGAACTGCAAGCAGGAAACAATCGGTTCCAAGATACGAAGCGCGCAAATGGAGAAAATCCCCTACATGCTTGTTATCGGGCAGAAGGAAAAGGACTCGGGCAACTTCGCCGTGCGCACGCGCGATGGCAAGGTGGAAGAGAACATTCCAATCGACTCGTTCATCGAGCGCGTGAAGAAGGAGATTAAGGAGAAGATGTAGCTACTTCTTTTCAAGGATGAATGCTTCCCCCTCCCACCACGGCTCTGAATGTATCATATTGAAATGGTCTGCAGTCGCGAACAGCGGTTTACATCTGCCGAATATCAAGCCGTTATCTTCCGTTGCGCGCGCAAGCTGCTCCCCTAGCCGTTCCCAATAAACATCACTTTTGATTATCGTATTGTCAATTCCGCACATGAAGAAGTTCACTGACTTGTCCTTCAGCTTGGAGGCGAAAACCAACATATCTTCCTTGATGTATCTGACGAGGGGCATTTCAAGTCCCTCAATCAGAATCAAATTTGCATGCAATGCATTCAGGTCTACATCTATTCCAATGTAGTTTTTGACACCCAGCCTTGCCATTATGGAGATATTGTCATGAACACTCCCAACTCCACCGCAGCCCAAGTCAACAACGATCTTACCTTTCAGCTTTTCTTTCAAATAGCTTATTTTTTTGGAGTTATCATTAACAGGACTATCTAAAAAACATTCAATAAAGTTATGCGAATAGGTATGTTGATCATAGCGCAAGTCGTTCCGGTTAATTCGAGCAACTGCCTGCGCTTCGCAGATTCTCTCGGAACGCGTCAAGAGGGGAACCTGCGGGAATTCGCTTGTTTTCCTGGTCGCATTGCCATTGCACTGGTTGGCTGCCTCTATCTTCTGCATATCTTTCTAAGTGTGGGGAAGATTATATAAATAGGTATATTGCGGGCTAGCCACGAGAAAAAACAAAAAGAAAAGAAGCAATTATTTCTTTTTCTTCAGATTTGAGCGCAGCGGCGCTCAAATGCAGAAAAAATCCTTACTTGGATTTTTTCTTCGCAATCTTGTCCAAAATCGCGCGGTGCGCCATCAACCTTATCGCGTTTATCTTGATGAAGCCGAGCGAGTCCTTCTGGTCAAAGCCGCCATCTTTATGCATCGAGCCCAAGTCTTCGTCGTAAAGCGATGTCGGCGACTGCCGCGCGCGCGTGAACACGTTGCCCTTGAAAAGCTCGAGTGTCACCTTGCCGTCAATGTACTCCTGGCTCTTGTCGAAAGCTGCAGTGAGGAAATCCATCTCAGGCGAGAACCAGAAGCCGTTGTAGATTATCTCGGCATAGCGCGGCGAGAGCATGTCCCGCAGCCTCATGACCTCCCGGTCCATGGCAATAGCTTCAATGTCCCGGTGCGCGGCGTAAAGGATGGTGCCTCCAGGCGTTTCATAAAGCCCGCGCGACTTTATCCCGACAAACCTGTTTTCCACCATGTCTATTCTTCCAACGCCGTTTGCCGCGCCCACTTCGTTCAGGTACATGAACAGCTCCAGCGGGTCTGTTTTGGTGGTGCCGTCGTTCTTGTTTACCACTTTCACGGGCGTGCCGTCCTTGAAATAAACCTCTATCATGGTGCTTTTGTCAGGCGCATTTGCGGGCGAAACCGTTCTTGAATAGACGCTGTCATCCGGTATCTTGCCCGGGTCCTCGAGTATCCCTGCCTCGTGCGAAATATGCATGAGGTTCTCATCCTCCGAGTAGGGCTTTTTCAGGGTGACTGAAATCGGGATGCCGTTCTTTTTCGCATAAGCGATAAGGTCGTCCCTGCCCTTGAACTGGTCGAGGAATTCCTGCGTCTTCCACGGAGCAATTACTTTTATGTCTGGATTAAGCGAGTAGTAGGTAAGCTCAAAGCGCACCTGGTCGTTTCCCTTGCCTGTTGAGCCGTGCGAAACGTATTCCGCGCCCTCCTCCTTTGCCACCATCACCTGGTGCTTTGCAATCACCGGCCGTGCAAGCGAGGTGCCAAGAAGGTACCTGTTCTCGTAAACCGCGTTTGCGCGTACAGCTGGAAAAATATAATCAGTGACAAATTCCTTCCTTAGGTCCTTCACAATCACCTTGGAAGCGCCGACTTTCAGCGCCTTTGCCTTCACAGCCTCGAAATCCTCTTTCTGCCCGACATCCGCGACAAAGGCAATCACTTCATAGCCCTGGTCTATGAACCATTTGAGTATGCACGATGTGTCCAGCCCGCCGGAATAAGCGAGAACAACCTTTCCTTTCTTCCCATCATTGCCGTTTTCAGCCATCTTAAAACCTCCACAAGGACGTTAGCAGCGTTTTCCATTATTGCCTTTAAAAAATCAGCGTTGCATTTGGGACAAATTGCCTTATCTGTTCCAAATGGGCTACTGCATCGCTTCCGCCATCTCCATGAGGAGCTTTTGCGGGTCGGGCGATTTCACGAATGCGGACGCAAGGAGCACTCCGCTTGCGCCAAGTCCGAGTGCCTTTTTAACGTCGTTTGCATTGCTCACTCCTGCGCCGCAAAGCACGGGCGTCGCATTCACATTTGCAACCGCCTCCACCGCGCCTGAGACTATTTCCGGTTTTGCGGTTGAAACAGACACGCCGCTTCCTATAAGCTCCGGCGGCTCAACCGCGATGAACGTGGGCTCGAATTTGGCAAGATGCGCGCTCTCCCCCTCGTCCTTCGCGCAAAGCATGGACTCAAGGTTTGCGCCCTTAAGCCCGGCAATCGTCTCACCAATCACAATTTCGGAAAGCCGATGCTCGGAATGGTTCACTATGCTCCCTCTGCAACCCGCGTCGGCAATCGCTTCGGCTGACAGATGCCCTGTGTGCGCGCCCTGCTTTTGCGCATCCACGTGCTGCGCGAAAACGTCAGAGTGTATTTCGGTTATTGCGCGAAGGTCGACGGCTTGCGGAGCTATGATTATCCGGACTCCGGTGAGAAGCGAGACTTCTGACGCAATTTGGGCGAGCTGCATGCCGCGCTTCCCAAGCGATTCGCTGTATGTTTTCAGGTTGAGCGCAATCAAGGGTTTCATGGATTGGTTTTCAAAAAGAACCTTATTAAATACTATCAAGCCAATTCCCAATGCGAGGCGGCTTGCCGCCGATGACTTGAAAGTAGATTTGCAGCTTGCTGCGCGGGTTGAATGCATTGCTTCGCAATGCCATCTGGTCGAACTCAGTTCGACCATCTGTCCAGCTCGCTGCGCAAGCTGAACACGCCGACGTGGCAGAATCCGGTATCGCGCTAGACTCGAGATCAAGCCGGAATTTGCTGGCAGGAAATCTAGTGCCCCTCGGGGCTTAGGAGTTCAATCCCAACCCCCTTTTCTTTAAGACGCGCTTTTTCGCTTCGGCGAAAAAGGCGCCCCTTTTTGCCTTTGGGCAAAAAGAGGGAGAAAAGGGGTCTAGGGTTTACCCCCCAAAAGAAACAACGAATGTGTGGCGGGTAAATTCGAACAAATCTCCTCGTCGGCGATTTTTTTCCAAAAAATCGCGCCCCTTTTTGCCATGCGCTTTTTCCTTCGGAAAAAGGCACCCCTTTTCGCGGAGCGAAAAGAGGGCGGCAAAAAGCGGGCGGCGTTTTATTTTCACAAAGCTCCTCGTTCGTCAAAACCGAAGGTTTTGGCGAATTGTAGCGCCGCAGCGCTACATGTCGGCGTTTTTTATTTATAAAAAACGCGACCGTTTTTCTAACAGGAAAAATAGGTCGGCGCTTTGTTTTTATTTCGCTTCGGATATATGTGATTTTATGCAATCCCGCAAGGAAAATGCAGGCTACTGGCTTGTGCTTGTAAAAGGCGAAGAGGTCAAAGCCACGATTGAGAAATGGGCGAATGGCGAGCAGATATCCGGCGCGCAGGTTTGGGGAATCGGCGCGGTCGAGGACGCGGAGCTTGGCTACTTCAACATACACTCTAAGAAATACGAAAGCAGGAAATTCCAAGGGCAGCACGAGCTACTCTCATGCATAGGCAACATCAACTGCGACGGCCTCCACGCGCACATGTCCATATCAAATGACGGCTTTGAGGTGTTCGGCGGGCACCTCTTGAGCGCGAAGATTTCGGTTGTCGGCGAATTTTTCATCCTTCCGACAAATCCCCTAAGAAAAACCCCTGCGTCGGAATTCGGGCTTAAGAAAATCAGTTTGTACTAGAAAGCAGACAAGGCATTAATTTTCCGCCTCTTTGCCCTTATGCATAATAAGCTAGTCTTTATTTTTCCAGCTGCATGATTACCCTGTCGACGAATTTTCCATAATGGTATGTATAGCCCGGAAGCCTTGCAATCTCGCGGAAGCCGAATTTTTCATATATTTCCCTGGCAACGAAGTTCTCACCATGGTATGCGATATACACATTCCGTGCCTTGAACCTAGCCTTTCCCTCGTCCATCGCAACCGACAACATCTCTTCCCCTATGCCGTGATGGCGGTATCTTTTTCCGACGCTCATGCCGAAGAATATGTTATATCTCTCCTTGTCCCTTCCATCCCGCACTTCGCATAAGCCGGCGAGTTTCCCCTTGACGAACGCTGCGATGAAAAGCTTCTGCTTAAGATCAACCTGCCTTGCGTTTTCTTTTTTCCATTCGCTTTCGTCTTTTTTCGTGTATCTTCTATCGGTTATTATGAACGAGTGCTCCTTGACCAGCGAGTTTATGTGGCGCAAAAGCTGCACTGTATCGACTGAGAGCAGGTCCCTGCCTCTTTTGATGACTTTGATTTCTATTTCCATGCTGGTTATCAAAACAAAAAAGGTATTAAATCCATGTCATTCTCCACATAGCCGATTATTTCACTGCAAAGTGGTCATATCCAAAATTTTTCAGAAGCGTGCGCCTGCCGCCGTCTTCCAGGTAGACTCTGCCTTTTTGTGAAGTGATTTCGCCGACAAACGTGCCGAATTTTCCGGCCTCGCGCTTTCTGGAAGGCGGCACTGTGAAGACAAGCTCGAAATCCTCGCCTCCGTATAGCGCAAAATCAAGCGCGTTCATCTTCAGGGCTTTGGCCGCACGATGTGTTTCATCAGCAATCGGCACGCGCGAGCCGTAAATTACCGCGCCTTTTTTCGATGCGAGGCAAATATTCCTCACTTCCGATGCAAGCCCGTCGCTCACATCCTCCATCGATGTTGCCATCTTTGCAATCTTTTCAGATACATCCATGCGGCATCTTGGCTGCGTGTGCTTCCTTTTCACTGCTGCAAAGCCGGGCATTTTCTTTTGGAAAAGCTTGAGGCCGGCAGTCGAGCCGCCAAGCTTTCCTGTGGTAAATATTAGGTCACAGGCATTCGCGCCAGATCGAAATACCAGGTTCTTTGCCAATGGCGCGTGCCCGATAAGAGCGATGTTCACAACCATTATCTCTCCGTGCGTGGTGTCCCCGCCCATTATGTCTATCTTATGCTTTCTCGCGCTTTTTTGTAAGCCTTTGTAAAACCCGCGGATGAATTCCGATGATGTGTTTGGCTTGAGCGAAATCGAAATGAAGGCAAAAAGCGGGGTTGCTCCCATCGCAGCGATATCTGAAACATTGGATTCCATCGCCTTTATCCCTATTTCGTACGGCGTGAAATAATCAAGCGAGAAATGGTCGCCTTCGACAATCATATCCGTCGTTACGACATAGCGTCCTGGGCGTGAGTTGTAAACAGCCGCGTCATCCCCTATCCCCAAAATAGCGTCCGGGCTGCGGGGCTTTTTTGAAATGAGCCGCAAAAAGTCGGTTTCGCTTTTTATCCCTGCCATCCTATCACTTTTGTCATTTTTTTATGCCAATCCGATTTCAGTTTTTTTGCTGTCTGTTCTCACTTTTTTCTTTGGTTGAATGTTTTCCTGCCGGATGCCTTGTGGTGCAGCCTCATTGCGCAGAATTTCGGGCCGCACATCGAGCAGAAATCGGCTGAGAGCGAAAGCCCGTTCCCTCTCCGGTATTCTTCTGCCCTCTCCGGGTCAAGGCAAAGCGATATCTGCCGCGGCCAGTCCATGTCATATCTCGCCTTGGAAAGTTCCAAATCGCGCCGCATAGCATCCTTTCTTCCATGCGCAATGTCCGCGGCATGCGCGGCGATTTTGCTCGCGATTATTCCCTGCCTCACATCCTCGATGTCGGGCAAGCCGAGATGCTCCTTTGGAGTCACGTAGCAGATGAAATCCGCGCCATAGTATGCGGCCATCGCGCCGCCTATCGCAGAGGTGATATGGTCATATCCTGCCCCGATATCGGTTACAAGGGGCCCGAGCACATAAAACGGCGCGCCAAAACAGTACTTTTTCTGAAGCTTCACATTCCTTTCTATCATGTGCATGGGCACATGCCCCGGGCCCTCTACCATGGACTGCACGCCGCGCTTGCGGCAGCGTTGCACCAGTTTCCCGAGTGTTTTCAGCTCGGCAAGCTGCGCGCGGTCGGTCGCATCCGCGATGCATCCGGGGCGCAAGCTGTCCCCCAGGCTGATTGTCACATCATATTTTTCAGCAATGTCAAGTATTCCGTCAAACGAGGTATAAAGCGGATTTTCCGCATCGTTCTCTGCCATCCAGGCGTTTATGAGCGCCCCGCCCCGCGAGACAATCCCGGTCACTCTCTTTTCCGCAAGCCTCGAATGCGAACGCAAAATCCCAGCATGGACGGTCATATAATCCACGCCTTGTTTTGCCTGAAGTTCAATCACGCCCAATATGTCCTTTTCGGTAAGGCGGGCAATATCTTTTTTTCTTTCAACCGCCTGATAAATTGGCACGGTGCCCACAGGGATTGGCGATTTTTTTATTATGCCCATTCTTATCTCATCAAGATTCGGCACGCCCGCGCTCAGGTCCATCACGGTATCTGCGCCGTATTTTGTGCAAATTGCAAGCTTTGCAAGCTCGGCCCCGAGGCAGGAGCTTGTTTGCGACGCGCCAATGTTTGCGTTTATCTTGACGCTCGTTTTTTCGCCTATTCCAATCGGCGAGAGCCCATGCTTTAGGTGCACGATGTTCGCCGGAATGACCAGCTTTCCTTCTGCCAATAGCTTTCGGACTACCTCGCACGAGAGCCCCTCTTTTTTTGCGACCCTGCGCATTTCTTGCGTGGTCTTTCCGTTCTTCGCGTACTGCATCTGAGTGGCCATAATCATCAAACAGACTTGTTGCACGAGAATTTTAAAATGCAAGCCGAATAAACCGAACAGGTGGGTCGATGAATGAAGTTTATTCCCTTTTGCGGCAAGTGCGGAAAACCAAGCCGCTTGTTTACCATATCACAAACCAGGTGACAATTTACGACTGTGCCGCAGCCACGCGGGCATTCGGCGCGCTTCCTGTGATGGCGCATGCGAAAGAGGAAGCGGAGGACATGGCGAAGATTTCCTCATCGCTTGTCCTCAACATCGGCACCCTCTCAGCCGAGCTAATCGAAGCCATGATCATCGCCGGCAAGGAAGCGAATAGGAAAGGGATCCCCGTGACACTCGACGCAGTGGGCGCAGGCGCCACGCCGTTTCGCACCAAGGAAACGCTTCGCATACTCTCAAGCGTGAAAGTGGACGTTCTCAAGGGGAACCCAGGCGAGCTCGCGGCAATCGCAGGAATCAGCGCCGTGGTCAAAGGGGTGGAGTCGATATCTGCTGGCGCGCCGCCAGTTGAAATCTGCAGAAGACTGGTGGAAAAATACGGCTGTACAGCCATAATCACCGGTAAGCAGGACGTATGCGTCTCAAAGATCGCCGCCTATTTCATAGACAACGGGCATCCGCTTATGGGCGAAGTTGTGGGCACGGGCTGCATGGCAACATCGGCAATCGGCGCCTTTTGCGCGGTTGAGAAAGATTTCTCAAAAGCTGCAGCCTGTGCGCTTGCCTGCTACGGGATTGCTGGCGAGCTTGCCGCAAAGAAGGCAGGCGGCCCAGGGTCTTTCAAGCCGCTATTCATGGATGAAATAAGCTCTCTTGACGAAGCCAAAATCGTCGCGGGAATTAAGGTGCGGAAGACATGATCCGCAAAATAGGCTTTTATTTCATAACCGACCGCCAGCTTAGCAAAAACGGCATCTTTGACGACGTGGAAAAAGCCATTGCCGGCGGTTCAAGGATGATCCAATACCGCGACAAGGGCAAAAGCGATGCGGAAATGCTTCCGGCAGCTCGCAGGCTTCGCGCCATAACCTCCAAAGCCGGTGCGAGGCTCATAATAAACGACAGCATATCAGTTTGCCTTGCTTCGGGCGCAGACGGCGTGCACCTTGGGCAGGATGATTTCTCTCTTGCAGAGGCGAGGCAAGCCCTTGGAAATAAGATTATCGGCGTGACGGTTCATGACGCGTTGGAGGCAATTGCGGCTGAAAGGCGAGGTGCGGATTATATCGGGGCAAGCCCCATTTTTTCAACCTCTACCAAAAAGGACGCAGGCATCGCAATCGGCATCGACGGCCTGCGCCGCATACGCATACATGCGAAGCTCCCACTCGTGGCAATAGGCGGAATCACTCTTCAAAACGCGCGTGAGGCGATAAAGTCCGGGGCGGATGGCATCTGTGCGATATCTGCGACTTCCGGAGACGATATCGATGGGAAAGTGAAAAAATTCACCGGCCTATTCCGATCTAAACCTCCCGCTAATCCAAATATATGAAAAAAAGAAGAAAGGCTGGCAGAATCAACAATCGATAAGGGCCTGCCAGCGCCCAAATCAACAACTTGAACGAGATTAATCGGACAAGCTAAAACTTTCTGTGCTTTGCGAAGCAGTCCCTGCAGTATACAGGTCTGCCTTCGGTCGGCTTGAAAGGCACTTCGCATTCCTGCCCGCATTCAGAGCAAGTTGCCTTGTGCATGTCTCTCGGTCCGCCGTAGCCTCCGCCACCGCCTCGACCGTAGCCTCCTCCGCCGCGACCTCCTCTTCCGCCGCCTCTTCCGCCATATCCGCCTTCGTCGTCATAACTCATTTTTTCACCTATTTATCTATTGCCCTTTGGGCATTAGTACATATGGGTTTACCTATTCTATTTATAATGCCACTTATTACCCCTGTCTTGGCCGTGTTTTGCCTTCCGGGCGCTATGTTTTTTAAGCACGAGTGAAAGAACAACCTCTATGGCAATAAAAAAGGTCAGGAAAAAGCAGCAATCGATGAAACGGGAACGCATCGCATATGGCATATTCATATCTGCGCTTGGCTGCCTCTGGCTCGCAGCCGAGATGAACTGGATATCCGTTCCCCTTCCAATTGGGCCGATAATCATCATACTGCTTGGCTTTATGATGTTTTTGCCATGGCTGAATAGCGAATAGAGGTGTTTTTGTGAATCTGGTTTTTGAAGCTCCAACCATGAACAAGGCGAAAGTCACCGCCATAGTTGAGGCAGAGCCTTATGCTCACGTGAGCTTTTCGAGGAACGGCTACAAGGTCAAGGACGGCGCCACCATCGGCGAGGAGAAGGACAAGGTTTATGTATTCATGCGCGCAACCGACGAGTTCGCAAAGTTTGCCCGCGAGAAGCTCAAGGACGTTGCAGCCGAGTCCAAGCCCGAGGTTGCCGAGCGCGTTGCCAAGAAGATAGAGGAGGAGGAGTCAAGCGCGCAGGTGGGCTTTGGCGCGATATTCGGCTAATCCCCGTCAGGAGCCCCCCCTGGGCAGAGCGTTTTATCTTCTTTTCATTCCCTTTTCTTTCCGCTGTGAAGATATCGAGGTATTGCTGAGCGCGGACCTCAGAGACCCGCGCATATGAAGACGATCTTGAGTTCTGAGCACCAAATATTGTTTTCCCTAGTCCTATTTTTTGTCCCAAATAGAACGCACTCTTTTAAGGCAAATCGGTGCACACCTCTCAGTAAGCTTTTACGAGTGGCATAAGTGATACCTATGGCAAACAAACTTTGGGGCGGTCGTTTCGACAAAAAGCCGGCAGAGGCGCTGTTTGATTTCACATCCTCCGAAGATGCGATGCTCGACTCGAAGCTGGCGGTTTACGACATCGAGGGCAGCATGGCGCATGTTTGCATGCTCTCAAAGCAGAAGATCCTCCCGAAGAGCGAGGCAGGCGAAATACTCTCCGCCCTTCTGGCGCTCTCAGAAGTTGCCAAGGACGGCAAACTTTACATTGACCCGAAGCTCGAGGACGTTCACACCAATATAGAGGCCGCAGTGACCAAGGTCACCGAGCACGGGAAGAAAATGCACGCCGCACGCTCGCGCAATGACCAGGTCTCATTGGATACAAGAATGTATATGCGGGACGCAATAAACGAAATTTTCGAATCGCTCCTCTCGCTCCAGCAGTCGCTTGCACAGCTTGCCAAGTCGGACTGCATCTTTCCGACCTATACTCACTGGCAGGTGGCTCAGCCAGCCTCGCTAACCTTTTGGGCGCATGCGCACTGGCAGGAGATTGAGCGGGATTTAGAGCGGCTTTCTGAGCTTTACGCGCGGGTGAATGTCAATCCGCTTGGCTCGGGCGCAGTTGCAGGCACCACATGGCCAATTGACAGGGCATACACCTCCAAGCTTCTTGGCTTTTCAGCGCCGAGCGCAAATCCGATGGACACCGTTTCCAGCCGCGGCGAGTTCGAGGCGGAGCTTTTGGGGACGCTTACAATCGCGTCTGTGCACGCAAGCCGGATGGCAGAGGACATAATCCTCTTAGCGAACAAGCGGCTGTGCGTCCTGCCCGATGAATACTCCACCGGCTCATCAATGATGCCTCAGAAAAAAAACCCTGACCCGCTCGAGCTTATCCGCGGCAGGACTTGCCGGATGCTGGGGCTTTACGTCCATACGGTCAGCTTAGGCAAGGGGCTTCCCTCGGGCTTCAACCGGGACACGCAGGAAGCGAAATACGCGCTTGTTTCAGGGGTAGAAACCGCGCTTGGCGTTTTCACCATCCTTTCAAAAATAGTCCCCCTGCTCAAGTTCAACTCTGAAAAAATCGCGCTTGAGCTTGAGGAAGGCTACGCATGTGCAACCGAACTTGCAGACCTCCTCTCGAAAAAGGGCGTGCCTTTCCGAAAATCGCACGAAATAACGGGCGGCATAGTGAAAGACTGCATTGCGAAAAAAAGATACCTATCAACTCTTTCAGCGAAGGAAGCCTCATCGCTTGCAGGCGTGGAAATTCCCCAAAAGGAGCTTTTAGAGGCAGTTTCAATCGACAAAGTGGCGCGCTTTGCGACCCTCTACAAGATCCCTGCCGAGTCGGCGCACTCCAAAACGCTCGCCTCGCGAAAGTACGCGCTAACCGAAGCGCACAAGCTTCTTGAAAAAGAGGTAAAGTCGCTCCTCTAGGCAAAAAGATATTCTGCAAGGAGACTACATTTCCTGCGGCGGAAGCTCTATTGCCGTAAGGAAGCTTTTCGCTTGCTGCTCATTTCCGAAAGAAGTGTAAATGATCTGTATGCCGTCCCAGTGATTGGGCGACATTTCCCACGAGTCAATGGAAAGCTCGTGCTTGAGTGCCGTGAATTCAGCGTTTCCTTTCTCAGTTACCGGCTTTGCAACAGGAATGTTCGGTCTTGATGCCTGCACCATATCATGTCTTTTCCGCTAAACGTTATAAAGCTTGGCGAGTTTATCTTCGCATGACTGACGAGCTTGAGGACCAGATGATTGCTAAGGCGGAAGCTTTTACCGAGGAGAAAAAAGGGCCCGAAGCCGTTGCAGAAGCCACCGAGCTTTCGCAAATAGACCCAAAGGACGCAATTGTCTGGTTTGTGAAGGGCAAGGCGCACTACATAGACAATCAATTCGAAGAGGCGTATTCCTGTTTTTGCAAGGCCGCGGAAATCGAGCGCGAGAACCCGCAAATCTGGCAGATGATGGGCTATAGCCTGATTACGCTCAATCGTTATCCAGACGCTGAAAAATGCCTTGAATATGTGAAGGCTACTGAGCCTACCAATGTAGAGGCGGTTTGCGCGCTTGGAATATGCCAGGTTCTGGGGAACAAGCCGCAGGACGCAAAGCGCAACATCGACCTTGCGCTTTCCATGGGCAAGCCGACCACGATCGCGATGCTCGAGCATTTCCATGAAAAGTTTTTCGCTGTGAGCAAGGAAACTTCTTCTCGTGCAAAGGCGCAAATCGAGCGCACGCTTGAGACGGTCAAGCTGATACGGTAGGCACTAAACAAGCATTTTTCTAACCGTAGTTTACTCTGTCTCGCTTATCTTAAAATCCGAAGAATTTCGCAGCTGAAAGAAGCACGATTATCGCGCCTATCAGCCCTTCACCCGCAATCACTCCGCCTGCCACCAGCCTCCATTTCTCGGTTTGCTTTGCCCTGTCAACAAAGTAGCGCGCGACGCCTCCCATGAACAGGAAAAGCGAAAGCATGAACGGAACGTACAAGCCGATGCCGAACGCGATTGCAATCGCGCCAAACCCCATTTTCCACGAAAGCATTGTGAGCAGGAAGCCGATTCCAACGCCAGCCAAAAGAACGCCAGATAGATTGTCGTTGCTCACGATTGTTTTTACTGCGAGCGCCTGCGGGGCGGGGAATTCGGTAGTGCCAAATCCGACTTGCGCAAACGAGATCATGAGCATGCCCATCACAAGCGCAGCTGCGATAAGCCCTGCTGCCTCTCCTGCAAGCTGGTGCTCAGGCTTTGTCCCCAATATGTGGCCTGTCTTGAAGTCCTGCATCGCATCACCCGCAATCCCTGCGGCAATGCAGACTACTGCGGCAAGAAGCACAAGATGCAAAACGCCAAAACCGAACAGGAATTTCGCAGCCAGCAGAAGTATGAGCGCGAATATTTCCATCGGATCAACATTCATCTCGCCCGTTATCTTCGCGCCTATGAATGCCATAAGGAATGCGCCGACAATCGCAAGCGCAGCCAAAGGAAGCGAGAGGTCGAATGCATATACCATCAGCAAGCACAAGAGAATAATCGCTATCCCGCCCAACTTCCCCATCTTCGCTTTTTTGTAGTACTCCGCGGTCTTGAGGAAAACCGGGATTCCCGATGTTATGAAATAGGCAATTGCGGCGCCGATGACGATCCCCACTCCGAGCGGCTGCGCGACCCCTGCCAATGCCGCGCCTGCGTCAGTGAACATTCCGGCGCCTAGTAAATATGGGGTCAGGACGAATGCGGTGACAATTCCGCCAATGAACCACGCAAGCGTGAAGCGCGTGCCGATAAGGTAGCCTCCTGCGAGCGGGATGAGCGAATATGGAATAACATATGCGTAGAATTTCGTAGCCGCCTCTCTCGCAATAGCAAAAAGCGCGGCAAATCCAAACGAGGCAAAGAGTATTCTGCTCTGTTTTCCGCCCTTATCTCCTGCTTCTATTATCGCAGCAGCCGCAGCCCCATCAGCATATGGCAGTTTCTCTTCGATAATCATCCTCTGCCGCAAGGGGTAGGTGAAAAGAAGCCCGAGAAGCCCGCCGGTCAATGAGACGAGCAGAATGTCAAGCGCGCCAACTTCCAAGCCCAGCATGAAGATTGCCGGGATGGTAAAAATTATCCCGGCCGCAAGAAGCCCGCCGGTTGATGCGGTGGTCTGCATCACGTTTGTCTCGTTTTTGTCCTTCCCGCCAAAAAATCGCACAATAGCCATTGAAACTACGGCGGTGGTCACCATCGGCCAGTAGACGCCGCCCATCTTCAGCCCTGCGTAAGCGCTGTAGAGCGCCACCAGCACCGAGAGCGCGGAGCCGATTATTATTGCCCTCCAAGGGAAAGTGCCATTGCCCATGTGAGCTAAAGTTTCCGCAATAGCTTATATATACCTTCTTCACAGAAATTCGTCAGTTGGCGACGCCATCATCAGGCGCTGCCAACCAGGAAAAGCATGAGAAGCCGCCAGGTTGGCAGTTAGATTCGCCCTGATGGTCGAATGCCTGCCAACCAGGAGAGGAAAAGTAGTCGCCAGGTTGGCAGAGAGGCTATGCACCCGCCTGCAGTCCCATATCCCCTTTTCTTTTAAAAAAAGAAAAGGGTCTGAGGGTTTCACCCCCAAAAGAAAACGAATGTGTGGTGGTGAGCAGTAAGCGGGTTAGAGGGGTTCGATTCCCTTACCTGGCTAACAGATAAATATACTAGTTACCACACTATTGGTTAGTGCTCAAAAGAAGTAAAAAGCTTGCTCTTTTGCCAATCTGCGAAACTATTAACCATCAATCTACGCATATATCTTCCAACGCTTAGAATTATTTTCATAGCTATCTTTTCACTACGGATATAGGTGCGGCTGTTGTGCTGTATCTGAAACGAGCTTCCAATCTGCAATCCGTAAAGTGCATGCCGACAATGGAGTTTGGATTCGTCGTGCAATTAATACCTGAACAAGGTACGTGGAACACATCACAGTCGCCTGAAATGCGCGTCCAGTTGACGAATGTATATCCAAAGGCGGGCGTTGCGTTGATTCTCGGGTTTTCACCGTATTCAAAGCCCAAAGTTGGGCCTGATGGGCTCCCATATGGATCGGGCGTTATTCTCACATTTCCAGCATTCGCGGGCGTTACCGTCACGTTGAGATGAGTTCTGGTGGCATTTCCGAATCCTGCCTGCAGCCCGCAGTTCTCTCCGAGAATCAGCACAGTGGTATTAGCCGCCATCCTGTTGGTTATTACGCATCTTTGGCCAGTATATGAAAGGACATCCCATACCCTGAACTTGTAGCCAGGCTTCGGGACAGCTGAAATGTTCCGGTAAGTTCCGGACGGGATGCCTATTCCTGCGCCATAGGCATTGCCGCCCAAGTTGCTGTACGGATAGGTGGAAAGCGTAAGTATGTTTGACAGGTTAAAGAGCGCTGAAAGGCTGCAGTTGGAAAGCATCAGCACGCTGGTTGTTTGAGATGTGTTGTTTGTTATAGTGCAGCTGCCAGAATTGCGCTTCCAGCCTATGAATCTAACGTCCTGGTTTGGTGTTGCGGTAATATTTCTAAACGTGCCATCCAGAATGTTGGTTCCTGCGCCTGAAACGTTGCCTCCGTTTGAAGGGGACGCGGATAATGTAAGACGATATGTTTTGGTGGGTTTGGTAGTGAGGGGGGCATAATCAACAACATTGCCGGATAATTTGCCTTGAGCATTTGTGTTGTTGTAAGGATAACCAGTTCCACTATGGCCAATATACAATCCAGATATTGAAGAATTATTGACGCCTGTGACTTGGACGCTGCCATTTATCACATTGGTCCAGATGTTGCCTTCTCCATCGCATGCGCTTGAGTTGTAGAAGTTGCCGCCGTTCAGGTCTTTTACGTACAGCCCGCTTGTTTGCGTGAAATTGTTCCAGCAGAAAGTGTTGCTGTCTGAGTCTGAACTTATGTCAAGAAGACGTCCCACCCTGCTGCCAGAAACCAGCGTGGTGTTCATTAAGGTGTTTGAATCAGCGGATGCAAAAGTAACTACTATGTTAGTGTTCGACTTTGCGGTTGAATTGGTGATTGTGTTGTAGGAGCTTGAGTCAAGAACAATGACTTGACTGTTTGCGGTTGCGTTAAGATTGGAAAGAATATTGTGTGGGCTGGATGAGATGAAGAGGGCGAAGCTATCTGTTGAAGTTGCGTTGAGGTTGGAAAGGGTGTTGTAAGGGCTGGAATCAAGGTAGATCGCATAGCTTTCTGCAGTTGCGTTGAGGTTGGAAATATTGTTGAGTGCGCTTTCTGATAGGAAGATGGCATAGCCATAGTCGCCTGTTGAGGTTGCGCTTGCGTTGATGATTGTGTTGTTAGAGCTTAAGTCGAGGTTGATGGCTTTGCCATTTATAGCAATTGCGTTGAAGTAAGAGAGAATGTTGTTGGAGCTCGAGTGGAGGTAGGTGGCGTCGCCGTTTGCGGAGGTTGTGGTGATGGTAGAAAAGATATTATGTGCGCTTGAATCGAGCTGGATAGCGGCACTTCCATCGCCTAATGCGGTTGCGTTGAGGTTGAAGAGGTTATTGTTGGAGCTGGTTCTGAGGAGAATGGCGCCACCGTTTGTAGCGGTTGCAGTTGAGTTGGCGATTATATTATTGGCGCTTGAATCGAGGACGATTGCTTGGTCGTCTGCGGTTGCGGTGAGGTGTGAGAGGGTGTTGTAGGCGCTTGATCTAAGGAAGATGCCGCTATTTGTGGACGTGGTGGGATCAGAGTAATTTTCTACTTCATCTAAGGTTCCGTAGCCTGCTGTGCCGATTACGTTTTCAAATGTCTGGTCATAATAGGTTTGTGCCTTTTTGTCAGGATATATTCTAACTTCATCTATTACGCCTGATCCTGTGCCAACAACACTAGGCCAACCACAAGCAGCCAGAACTTCTGAGCCTGCGCCGATACAAACTGGGAGAGACTCTTCTAGGTTTAATGTCGCGGTGGTGCTTCCCGACCTCTTTGTTTTGTTGATATAGAAATCCCCTGTTGTTCCGCTTATTGTTTGTGAGTATCGGGTCATACTAGTAATGTCTGCTCCTTGTTCGACGCCCACCATATTGTTTGTCGAACCTCCCAGGTAATAATAGTGTCCATTTGTAACTTCGGCGCTTCTGAAAGCATAAAACGAACCACCCCCTATCTCTACTTGTGTTGGCATGCCACCCATAGTTGATACGTCTGGATAAGCCGCTGCGCTTATGCTGTTCCAAAGTTCCATTGAAAGTGTGGTGGCACCTGTAATATGAGCCCCTGTAGAGTCATACAAACCAGAGTCATGATCTGCTATCTGAGCGCACTTCCCAACTATGCATCCACTTGTGGTGTAGGTCACGGTTCCCGCGGTCGTAAGAGTGTTGTTTCCCATGGTGTCAGTTGCATCGTTCATATGAAATACGCTTATTGCATTACCCCATATTAATACTGGTTGATAACTTGTTCCATCTCCAAGTTCCACTTCCATCGGTACTTGCTCTGTGTCATTTACTACAATATAGTCTGAAGGTGTCGAATATCTCAAATAGAGGTTGGGTTGGCAAGTTGTCCAGACTATCTGAGGACCATCGCCAAGGTCAAATCCGTTCGAGCCGTTTATCACGATGGGGGTTCCTGTATCAACGAGCGAGCAGTTGATTGGGAAACGATTGGAGTAACTAATGGTTTCTACTGATGATGTGCTGGTGGTTGTATTAGTTATTGTACCGTTGGTTGCGCCATTTAAGTAGATCGCTATGCTAAAGTTGCTTATCACACAGTTCTTTATTGTTGTATTGAATTGATTGGAGTAGACACCGTATGTATGATGGGAATTACTACCAGTTATGCTGTTACCTTGGCAATCTATTGTTACGTTCTCTGCATTGACTGTGAAGCAGGTAGCCCTGCTGATAGATAAGTTAGTTTCGAGCATTTCCGTAGCTCCGGCAACCGAAAGCGGTCTGCATTGATTTGCGAAGTTCGCCTCGACGTAGCAAGGCGATATGTCATTTACAATGACCTGCGTATTGGGGCGGGCATAATCCTCCACGTAGCAGTTCCCAGTTGTTACCGTCCAGTTTGTGAAGCTATACCCATAGTCCGCAGTTGCGTTTATTGTGAGATTGGCCGGGACTATGAAGGATGAGTTGCTGCCTGCAGCCAATCCTCCTGTTCCTGCCGTGACTGTGAGATTGCCGACAACATATGCGAAGTTCGCCTGGACATTGCAGGGCGTTATGTCGTTTACACTTACTTCTGTGTTCTGGCTGGCAGCATCACTAACGCTGCAGTTCCCATCTGTCACCATCCAGCCTGCGAAGCTGTACCCGTAGTCTGGCGTTGCGTTTATGCTGAGATTGGCTGGAGGCGTAAAGGTTGAATTGTTGCCTATAGCTGAACCCCCTGTTCCAGCCAATACGGTTAGATTTCCATGCAATCCGTTTGCAGTATTGTTGTAATACCCGTGTATGCCTTGCATGTGCCTAACACCATATAGCTTCCAATCGGTGGTGCTTGGCAAGAAGGTAGAGCTCGGGTTGGTTGCAGTCTCTTCCATGTCAACGGATGGGTGGATCCCCCAACCAAGCCGAGTATTCTGCGCAGCTGATTGAGAGTTTTCTACACCTGTGGTTGAAGTGGAGTAAATCCATTTCGCGGTTATGTTCGACCTGAATTTGGTCATTGCTGAATCAGCAAGACCGTCAGTCAATATATAGTTCTTTCCAGGTGTTATTCCCAATCCACTTTCGCCGTTTATTGAGCCGTGCCAATCAAGCGAGGCGTTTGGCAAAAAGGCGCCTATTTCTAAATATGTCCGGTCCACAATATCATATCCAGGAATGTCTGCCCTTGCCTCATCCCAAAATCTGTTTGGGTCGTACTCTCCAACTGTGCTGCTGTAGACTGGCGTGAACTTGCCTGCACCTACATATACTCCATCAACATTCACTATCGGTATGAATCTAAAAATATAGTTCCTTCGAAGCATAGCTGCTGTGCTGTTTGTTTCATTAAGCAGGAACCGCATCGCCCCCTCAATCTTCCAGGTGCCCTGCGCTTCCTCATTAGCATGTTGCTGCGCCATTATGTGTATCTTTACTTTTTTTGAGTCGGGATAAGCTGGGTCTGTTACCTCCACCCACGTAACGTTTATGCCAAGCGGTGAAACGGCATAATTGGTAATGTTTGTCACGTAGCTGTTGTTGGCTATGCTTGCAATGAATCTATCCCTTCTTGTAACGGTGTAGGGTGTGACTGGTGCAATCCACACCGTATCCTGCGTGGGTGTGAAATTGAACGAATACCAAGGATTTGAAGTACTTCCGTATTTAATAGAGGAAAAAGGAACAAAGCCCCAATCTCCCTCGCTCCAGTCAGTTAAATCTGGATTAAGATTTCCTTCGGCAAAGTTATAGCTATACCTCACACGAACATTCTGCCAGCGGTTTTCTACGAAGTCCTGCGCTGTCGGATTGGTGATATTTATCTTAATCTGTTTTCCATTTGCATTTGACAGCTTGAAGAAGAACCACCAGTGGTAATTGGAATTGTTGAGGGTCGAATAATTGATTGCCACGTTATAGGTTCGCTGACCCGTTGCATCGCCACTTACATATGTATAGTTGAGAAGATTGCCTGATTCGAATGAACTATTGAAAACTATATCATCGTATGTTACGTTGAAAGACACTGTTTGGCTTACCATGTCTCCGTTCGAATTATTCGCGTAAGCGATGAGTGTGTGGCTGCCGCCGGCGAAGTTCCTGTAAATCGGGCCATAGTATGTTTCATTCGCTGTTTCGTTGAAGAACCAAACATCAGTTGCGCTTGAATTCGTTATGTTGATCAGGATACTTTGAGCATGATATTCTGTGTTGTTTATTGGGGAAACAAAGCTCACATTAAGAGGCATAGCGTAATATGGTGTAAGCGGGGCATAGTCTATAACATTGCCTGCGATTTTGCCTTGAGCGTTTGTATTGTTGTATGGGTAACCAGACCCTGAAGATCCAACATACAACTCAGAACCATTTCCATACGCAGAATAGTCTGTTCCGGTTATGTTTACGCCACCATTCATTACGTTTGCCCAAATGTTGCCTTCAGGCTGGCCGTTTATCATGGTGTTGTAATGGTTTGAGCCATTTTCATCTATGACATACGCCCCGTTCCATCCAGGTTCCTGATCCAAAAAACGATTCCAATATAATGTATTATTTCCTGCGTTTGCACTGAAAATAATTGAACTTAACAATCCACCACCTATAATCGAATCGTGCAGTTTGTTGTTTGAACCACTGAATTCAATATTGAAATTTGATTGGTATGCAAATGTAGTAGATATATGTGATAATTCATTTCTAGAACCAACTTGAATTCCTGATTGGAAACCCCAAGTATTTCCATTCATATCTATCGCAATTCTATTGAGAATGTTGTCTGAACCAATAGACAAACCACTATACGCCCCATAGTCGCCAGTAGCATAAGAATCATTTAATGTGTTGTTATTTCCAATTCCAATCGAATATCCGCTTTCTCGACTTCTACCATAAATTCCAGTTAAAATATTGTTGGAACCTGCAGAAAATCCACCCTCACCTCCAATACCATTAGTTCCGCCGCTATTGTAAACATAATTATTCGAACCAACCCTCAGTCCATAACCTAGACTACATTCGCCACCAGCTGATGAATTTATTATTACGTTATAAGAACCGACATATATTCCGCCGGCGCCGCAACCGTCTCCAGATGATGCAGTAACACGCACGTATGTATTGTTGAAAGACATTTCATCCGCATAAAATCCATATATAATTGGCTCCCCCCCAGAAATAACTACAGTATTAGCGTTTCTGATTGCGCTGTCATTGCAGGATTGAAGCCAAATAGTATTCTCGTAAACTGAAAATGCAGTTATGTCTTCGATTGATATTTTATTGCTGTTTAACAAATATACTGCCGAATTGGGTGTAGAAACTGTGCAATTAGTTATGTTTCCGTTCTCAGCATAGTTAAATCCTATTCCGCGGTAGAAATCATTTATCTTACAGTTTTTGATGGTTGTTTTATTTTGGTTGCTGTAAATTCCATAGGTATCTGTTGCATTGTTGCCGATAATCGAATAACCTTGGCAATCGAGTGTTATGTTCTCGGCTTCAACCGTAAAGCACGTGCCCGTGCTCGTCAAATTCTCTGTGATTGTGCATACTGAGTTTGGTGTTGAAAGAACGCCGCAAACACATGAAGAGGGAGGTTGCACAAATTGAGTTGCAACATAAGGATGCCAATCATTACCGCTTCCCTGCCAATATGTCGGCGCATTGTACGCACTCAATGGCAGCGAAGCCCCGCCATCAGCCCAGCACGGTGTCGTGCCTGAACAGGCTATTTCGTAAATATCCGATGCTGGAGTGCCATTCGCTGTATAGTAGATGTTTCCTGAAACGCTGTCGTTGAAATAAACATCGCTCCCACCACGCACCCACACGTCAGATGTTATATTGTTGCCAAGAATAGTAACATTGCTGCTTGCCTGTAGGAAAATTCCATAAATATCTGCAACGATGGTGTTGTTGTAAATGCCATTGTTGTTAGCCCAGTCAGTGTTTCCAATTCCATATTGTGTTGATTGAACTTTGTTGTCAATCATCACACTGTTCGTAGTCCCAGCTGAGAACGATAAGCCATAGTTGGTTGCATTGATGATTGTGTTATTCTTGATCAACCCGTTGTATACTGGGTAAAACCAAATTCCCAATGAATAGTTAATTATTTTACAATTCAACACCTGCGTTCCAGCCTGGTTTGAGTAAATTCCGCTTTTATCATATGAATTGTCGCCTGTTATTGAATAACCGTTACAATCAATAGTAACGTTGCTTGCGCTGACGTTGAAACAATCACCAGTGCTTGTCAGATTCTGCGTGAGCGTGCACACACTGTTGGGTGTGGAAAGAACACCGCAGCCGCATTCGGTTTCATTTGTTGTGTTTGAATCATAATCCTCTAATGGTGGTTTTTCGTAATCTATTGATTCGTCTGATAATTCGTTTGATGATTGGTTTAGTATATTGTTCTCCAAGCTCGCATCGCTAGAAGGGAGCTCCCCGCTAACATCTTCCGTACCGGGTTGGATAATCTCCAAAGTCTCTTTGTTTTCTACATTCTCTATATTTTTGGCTATCCCCTCTTTTTCATTGGTTGCCTCTTCGAACTGGGTTCCTTCTGCGCCATTGCTGTAATTATCGCTAATGTTGATCGTGGTGCTGTTCAGATTATCGATACTAACGTTTTGGTTAAACAAATCAATCCAATTGGTTTTCTCTATCATGGGCGGCGTATCGCCAATAGGAAATTGGTAGTTGGATAAAACAGCCAGCACTAAGATTAAGAGTAAACTATACATCTTCACGCAAAACACCTCGTAAGTAGAATTCCACACCCATCGGTTGTTTCAAGACACGACTTGCTTATAAATTATGTTGCTAGGTGTAGCAAAATAATGAAAAATCCAAATATTGAGATGATCTATATGGCTTTTCCCCCGATGAAAAACCTAAATAGCGACTGAAGACTAGGTTCTCTTACCTGGCTAACAAACGAATCTATCGGTTTATGACGTTTCCCATAATTACCATTTTTAAATATAGTGCGGTAAAGCGCTACGATGGCAAGTGATAAACTCAAGCGCAACGAATCCAGCATTATGGTTGCCATTGTGAACAACCACATCCAATCGGTAACCCACCTATCCAACTTTCTTGAGTCAAAAGGATATCGGACGGTCTGGGCTTACACTGGCGAGGCCGCCATCAAGCTTTGTGAAAAGGAGCGCCCGGACATTCTGTTTCTTGATGCCCAGATGCCGGGGATGAGCGGGTTTGATGTCGCAAGGTCGCTGCCAGCGCAAAAGATCCTGTTCATGGTTGCTGATGAAGATATTGGGAAAAAAGCAGCGAAATTCAGCAATTGCATCGGGGTCATCCGCAAGCCTGTCGATGATGGAGAATTGGACGATTTTTTAAGAACGGCCTTCAAGTTGAAAAAGCCAGCATTCGAGTAACCAGGGCGGACATACGAGCGCAATCCTATTCTGCTCGGCCTAATAAATCAGCAATTCACACTTTTTCTATTCTTTCAGAGCGGGCAATCCTCAGCCTGGGCTTGCCTGCACCGCCAGGCCGTCGTGCAAGGCCGGCGGGCTATTCAAACAACCATCCCGTCCTTTGCCGCAATCGTCTTAGGGAATATTCTCGCGGCCGCCCTTTGCGCTGCGGCCCTCATCTTCATATTCTTGTATTGATGCGCGGCAAAGTGAGTTAGCACAAGCTTTTTGCAGCCGGCTTTTTTTGCAAGAGCTGCCGCGGTTTCCGGAGAGAGATGCGGCCACTCGGGATCGGTCTTCCCGCCGGGTAGCATTCCGCATTCCGTTATCAATAGGTCTGCGCCCTTTGCGAGCCGCAGGTAATTTTCGCACTCGCCCGTGTCAGTGCAATATGCGATTATCTTCCCCTCTTCCCATTTTTTCCCCTCAAGCGCGAACCTGAAGCCAATGCACGGGTCCGCGTGCACAAGCGGCGCGATATCCACATAATATTTCCCGCGCCTATCGCTAATGGTATTTTTCCCAATCGCAAGCTCGTGCACGCTCACCTTTGCAAACTGTTCTGAAAGGCTTGCGGTGTAAGGATGGCTAAGAAGGCGCAGCAGGGTTCTCTTCCCGCCGGGCTGCACGAATATCCTCATCCGCACGCCCTCCTTTATTTTCGGCAGCGTATGAAGCCCGGCAACATGGTCGATGTGAAAATGAGACAGGAATACATCGATGGGCTTTTTCCTGTCGGTCGCATAATCAGAAAGCCAGGCAAAACCATCCCCTGCGTCAAGCACAATATACCTGTCCTCCATTTCAACAAGCGCGCAGGTCGTATTGCCGGTTTTTGGATTGGCATACCAGCCGTTTGTCCCCAAGAATCTAAGTTTCATCCCTTCACCAGAATATCTACCCCCGATACGCTTTAAACCTTTAACTGGTGAATGGATTCCGTGTCCAAAGGATTTTTCATTGCAGTCCTGTTATGCCTTGCGCTTCTGTCCCAGCCTCTCTCAGCAGCAAACACGCCGATTTCCTTGCCGAAAAACGCCACTGCGATTGCGCCAGCCATCCAAAAGAGCGCAAACGATTCGCTCGGGCTGTTTTTCAAAAGCATGACTACGTTCACTGGCATGAACTCAAGCGAGCTTGCGGGCGTGCAGCTTGTCGGGCTGCTTTCTCTTCTGGGCGCCCCTCAGGCAAACACATCGCCGGTTTCGGGTGCGCTTCCTGCGGTTGTAAACAACTCTTCAATTGGAGGCATGCTTCCAATCCCTTCTGCGCAAAGCATGCTTCCGAACATTTCCGCAATACTCTCCCAGCTCCGCCTTTTCATCCTGTTTTGCATAGCATTCTGCTACATATTCGCAGCGGGCAAAATAGCGGAATTCCTGCAACTTTCAGGCAAGGCAATAGCGAAACGGGAGGCGCTTGCAGCGCCGCTTGCATATGTTGCAGCCGGGATTCTAGCGGTTTTCATCTACTATTTTTCAGGCAAATGGGTTCCGCCCCAGAACACGATAATAACCATGGCGGTCTACCTGCTTATTGTCCCTCTTGCCATTTTCATACTCTGCGGGGCGGCGGTGCTCTACGCATTTTTCAAGGACAGGCTGAATGTCATCCAGTCGCTTGATATGAGCATGAAGATAGTCCTTGCGCCGCTTTTCGACGGCCTCTCCGGCTATTGGACCGCGCTTGGGGCTGCAGCCGCGCTCGCGGCAATCTCAAGTTTTTCATTTTATTCAAGCGGCGGCAACCTCTCTCTTGTGACTTTGGATTTCTTCCTTCTCTCAATAGTGGTGGCGCTGTATTTTGTTTACCGTTCGCTCACGTCCCGCGGAAGCGAGGCAAAGGCAGCCGATTTTGTGACCGCCTTGTGCATCCTGGCCCCCAGCATCCTGCAGGCATTCTTCAAGGACCTTTTCTGCGCGGCTTTCAAGCTGATTCCGATAGCTTTCTTCAAGACGTGCCCTCTCAACCAGATGGATAGCGGGGCGACTTTGGGGGTGTCAATAGCCGCAACCATGATTCTTCTTGTGCCCGTTGTGCCGTTCATCTATGCGGGAGCGGTCAATCTCCTTCGCGCATCCGCTCTGTTCGCGGTGATTATGCAAAAAGAGCCGCCCCGCAACATGGCTAAACAAGAGGAGAATGATGCCGATGAGGACGAAGGTATACGTCTGCAGCGCGAAAGTGGCAGGCGGCGCGCATAGGCATTGAAGATGGTGGCTGCGGGCAAATGGCGGATAGCGGGCAGCGCGAAAGTGGCGGATGCGTCCCGGCCATTTCATTCTTATGCCTGCATCAAATCCAGCCCCAATCCCAACCTATTTATTACTTAACTGGCTTGCACATCACTGCAGAAAAACAGGGGTGCTCAAATGGAAATAGAAAAGCCAGCCATACTCGACGCAGCCGAGCCGGTCTCGCGCGCGATAAACGAAATCTCACGCTCCGGGCTTCCGGTTTTTGTGACAAAGGACAAGAAATACATAGGAATCATCGACGAGCGCGCAATCCGCCAGAGAACGGACGCATCCAGGGAGAAATGCGGGACGATCGCCGAGCGCACGCCGACGCTAGCTCCTGAAAGCACGGTGATGGAAGCCTGCCGCGCGTTTTTCGCGGGAAGGTTCAAGGCAATCCCGGTGATGGCCGGCAACAGGATAGAGGGCGCGATAACCAGGCACACTCTTCTCAACGAGCTTCTCAAGGAGAAAATGCTCTCCCGCACGCACGTCTCGGATGTGATGACCTCTCCGGTTTCCACTCTCGAATCATCAGCCACGCTCGGGCAGGCGAGAAGCGAGCTTAGGCGCCAGAACGTTCGAAGGCTCGTTGTAACCGACAAAGGCAGGCTCGCAGGCATATTCTCGGTCTTTGACCTTGCGTCTATGATCACCAGCCCGCGCGGGCACGATGTCAATTCCCGCGAAGGGGAGCGCACAAGCACGGATTCCCAGCCCATAGCCTCTTACATGAAAAAGGAAGTGGAAAAAATAGGCGCAAAGGATTCCCTTGCCGCAGCGGTGCGGAAGATGCTCGAGCAGCGCGTTGCGGCGCTCGTTGTCACCGACGGCGAATACCCGGTTGGCATAGTGACTGCGAAGGACGTATTGCACGCGGCGCTTGCCGATGAGAAAACCAGCCGCGTCTTTGTCAGCGGCTTGCCGCACGAGCAGAGGGATTACCAGGAGGAGATAGTGCTCGAAGGCGAAAAGCTCCTCTCAAAAATAGGCAAAAGCGTGGAGGTCCGCTCGCTCGCATTCCACATAAAATACGAGGGTTCGGGCTTCGCGGTGCGCGCGCGCCTCGACGGCAAAAAATCCCTCAATGCGAGCGCTTTCGACTTCCGCCTTCCTTCCGCAATACACGCAACGCTTTCCGAGCTTGAAAAAATGGCAGGAAAGGAGAAGCCTGATGTAAGGATGAAGCAAAGGATAAAGAACCGGAACACGGAAGAATGAACGGCAAAGCATCACGTGCGGCGAAAGCCGGATGCGGTGAATTGCGGACAGGGCAACTATATGCTGCAAACGAAAATTTGTGGGCAAAAGCTGAAAAACCCGCTGATACTCGCATCAGGAGTTCGGGGCAACAGCGCAGACCTTCTAATCCGTGCGGCGCGCGAGGGCGCAGGCGCGGTCACATCCAAATCCTGCTCTCTTCTCCCTCGCGAGGGGCATAACAACCCGACCATGGTTGAGGCGAACGGCGTAATGATGAACGCAATCGGGCTCTCCAACCCGGGCGTGGATGAGGAGAGGGGCGAAATAGCGCGGGCGGTAAGCGAGGCTGGCGTGCCGATAATCGCAAGTGTTTTCGGAAAGGACGAGGCGGAATTCGCAGAAGTCGCGCGCAGGATTTCAGCCGCAAGGCCGCACATGCTCGAAATCGACATTTCCTGCCCGAATGTGCACCGTGAGGGGATGATGTTCTCAAGCACGCCTGAAGACGCTTCCCGCGTGGTTTCCTCGGTCAAAGACGCAACAAAAATCCCCTTCTCAGTTAAGCTTTCGCCCCAGGTTTCCGACATTGGCGTGGTGGCACAAGCATGCGTGGAATCCGGCGCGGACTGCATCACCGCGATAAACACCATGGGCGGCATGTATGTGGATGCGCACGCGAGGCGCGCGGTGCTCCACAACTGGTTTGGCGGGATATCGGGCCCCTCTCTCAAGCCAATCTCGCTCAAGTGCGTCTATTCAATCCGCAAGGCGGTCGGCCCAAAGGTGCCGATAATAGGGACAGGGGGGATAACGTCCGGCACGGATGCGATTGAGATGATCATGGCTGGCGCAACCGCGGTCGGTGTCGGCTCCGCAGTGGCTCTTAGGAAAAATGCGTTTGCAGGAATATGCGGGGAAATGGAATCGTTCATGAAGGAGAACGGCTTCAGCAAGCTTTCACAGCTCATTCTGGCGGATTAGGTGCAAAACATGTCGCTTCCAACCGTTGCAAAAATAACCGGTTCCGAAAGGGAGAACGAGATCGTGACAACGTTCACGCTTGGCGCATCTTTGCCTTCCGTGCCTTATCCTGGCCAATTTCTCATGCTTTCCCTCCCGGGTTTTGACGAAAAGCCCTATAGTGTCGCCGGCGTCTCCCCGCTTGCGATCTCCGTGGGCGCCCGCGGGCCTTTCAGCAACAAGCTTTCCTCATTGAAAAATGGCGACCGAATTTGGCTTCGCGGCCCTTACGGAAGGGGGTTCGAGCTCAAAGGCAAAAAAATCCTTCTCATAGGGGGCGGCTACGGCTTTGCCCCTCTGCGCTTCCTGGCATCAGAGGCAAAAAAGAAAGGCATGTCCGCAACCGCAATATGCGGCGCGCGAAGCGCGGCACTTCTTATGAAACCTGCGGCTTGCAAGACGATGTTCACGACCGATGACGGCTCAAAAGGGGTGAAGGGCAATGTCCTAGCCGCAGCTGAAGAGCTTATGAAAAATGAAAAGTTCGATGTCGTCTACACATGCGGACCGGAAAGAATGATGGGCGCGGTTGCAAGGCTTGCAAAAAAGAACGGCGCGGACTGCCAGCTTCTGCTTGAGCGTTACATGAAATGCGGAATAGGCGTGTGCGGGCACTGCTGCTGCGGGGATAAGCTCGTGTGCTTTGACGGCCCCCGATTCGGGCTTGAAATACTTGACAACCCCGACTTTGAAAAATTCCACCGCGACAAATGCGGCAGGAAGGTATCGCTATGACGCTTCTGATAAAAAACGGCAAGATTGTCGCCCCTGACGGCGTCTATTCCGCAGACGTCCTTATCCGGGGGGAAAGGATAGTCAAAATCGCCCCGGCAATACCCATGCGCGGCGTGAAAACAATCAATGCTTCAGGGCAGTGCATTCTTCCAGGCGCAATAGACCCGCATGTGCACTTCCGCGACCCGGAAGCGACCGAGAAGGAGGATTTCTCGACAGGCTCGGCATCCGCGCTTGCAGGCGGAGTGACCACGGTAATCGACATGCCCAACTACCGCAACCCCCCGACAACAACGCTTGCCGCCTACAAGCAAAAACTCAAGCTCGCTGCAAAAAAATCCAGCTGTGACTATCTCCTGCGCTTTGGCGCGTCGAACACGAATTTCGCGGCAGCCGCGCGATCGGGCGCCCCGTCGCTCAAGTTGTACCTGTCTGACACGCGAAGCGAGCTTGACTGCGGGAAGCTTGCAGCATCCCGCCATTTCGCATCATTCCCGAAGCGCAGGCCGATTTGCGTGCATGCCGAGGACAAATCGTGCATTTCCTCCCGACGCAGGCGTTTTTCAGCCCCCAGGGAAATACAGGACAAGCTCTCCGCGCAATTGGCAACGAAATTCGCGCTTGCGCTCGCATCCAAGAGCCACCGCCGCGTGCACCTCTGCCATCTTACGACCGCAAAGGAGATTGCAATGTGCAGGAAACACCCTAACGCAACCTATGAGATTTCTCCAACGCATCTCTTTCTCTCGGAAGCCGATCTGCCCGAGCTTCGTGCGCTTTCCAGGGTGAACCCGCCCCTTCGCGACAGGACGGAGCAGAAGCTCATCTGGCGCGCGATTGGCAACGACACGATAATCGCATCCGACCATGCCCCGCATCTGGCATCCCAAAAGCTCGATGGCGCGCCGGGCTTCCCGGGGGTCGGAACAGCGCTCCCGCTCATGCTTGATTCCGCGCACAGGGGCAGGCTCACGCTCCCCCAGGTCGCGCAGATGTGCTCCTACAATGCCTCTCAGGCATTCGGCCTCGCAAAAAAAGGGAGGATTGCGAAAGGATTCGACGCAGACCTTGTCATAGTGGACATGAAGAGCAAATGGAAGATAAGCGCCGAAAACCGCCTCTACAAGTGCGGCTGGACGCCATTCGAGGGAAGGGAAGTGCGCGGGAAAATCTCGGCAGTGCTGCTTAGGGGAAAACTCGCGTACGACGGAGAAAGCGTCCTTTCAAAGCCCGGCATGGGGCAGGTTGCGGAATGGAAGCTTTAGCTGCCCTGACTTTGGAGACAAAACATTTCCTTATTTGACCGTTATTCCAACCTGCTCGGTCGGCCCTGTGCCCGCGTAGTTGGAGAGCGCGATGATTTCAAAAAAATACGTGCCAGCCTTTTTTATCCTGTCAAAGCCCGATGCTCGGATTTCAAACGCCGAGCTTTTCACGATCTGCTTCTTTCCAGACGAGGAGTCTATTTCAATCACGATGTCATGCTTGTTTGCGCCAAGCGTAATGCTCTTCACATTCGGCGGGATCTCAATCTCCTCAACAACACCTGCCTTCCCCCCAAGGTAACCTACCGAATCCGCGGCGCTAGATAGCCTCTGGGCTGCGAACTCCGCCTTCTGGACCGAGATGTCCTCGTTTGTGCTATTCGACTTGCCGTATGCATAGAGCAGGAGCGGAAGCAGCAAAAAGAGCATCAATCCGACCAATGCAAGCATTTCCGTGCTTACCTGTCCTTTCACGCCATTCATGTCGCTCCCCCCGAATCCGGCCTGCCGCCGTTTATTCTGCCGCCAGTGGAAGATTCCCCTCTCCGCAGTTTCCTCTTCTTCTCGTCGAGTATTGCGAGCATCAGCACTATGAAGAACATCGCGCCGAGGAGTATTATCAGCATCGGATTGAACACGAAGATGAGAATCTGCCTGTTATCAATCATGAAGCTGTCCGCAACCGCGCTCAGGTTGAATACCATGTGTATGCCTATCGCAATCGCAAGGCCGGGCAGGAACGTGATCGCAGCGAAACGGCGGATCTTCGGCACGTTTTTCACATAGCCTATCAGCGCACCGATGGATGCCGTGAAGCAGCCGTGCGCCATAGTGTTGAAGAACGAGCGGTACACCACCAGCATCGCCCAGCTTGAAAGCCCTACGTCAAACGGGTTTGCCTTGGAGGAGAAATAGAACCAGTTCTCCACGAACGCAAATCCCGCGCCGCACGTGAAGCCCAACAGCATGCCCGTCAATGTATCGTTATATTCGTGGTGGCCCGCCATTATCCGCACGCCCAATCCTTTTAGGCTCTCCTCAACAATAGGGGAGACGACCAGCGTCACAATGAGCGCATAGGGCAGTATCCCGATGTCCCTGAATTCGCCCGCAAGAGTAGAGCTTACTAGCAGCGAGAAGAACGCGACGAACATGCCCCATGTGAACATTCCCGCGAAGAACCGCAGCGGCTTCCCTTCCTCCCTCTTGGAAAGGTACCATGCCGCAAAGAAATAGACGAACGGGACAAGAAATGCGAAAAGGCCGGACAAAGCCACTATCTGCAAGCCGTTTTCAATGCCTGTTTTCTGCGAGACGCTGTCCGCAATCAGGATGACAAATACCGCCACCCAGAAAAGTTCGAGTGCGATTATGCCTGGGTGCATAAGCACATTGGAGAGTTTTTCCCAGAAAGGCCTGCCCTCTGTCTTCGGCATGACGAGCGTCTGCATGGTGTATTCAGCATTGGGCGGTTCTTCACCGGGGCATTCGCTCTTTTTGCCATGGGTCATTTTCGTGATGTACACTATTATCATGGCAAAAACAGTTCCTATCACGGGTACCGACACCAAAAGCGCAAGCGTGATGGTTTCGCTTATCGTCTGTTCATAAGTGGACCAGTCTTCCGTAAGCTCGAAAAATTTGCCATATCGTTCGCCGTCATCCGACATGCCAACGATGACATATCTGGTTTTTTTCACGGTTTCCTTGTCGTATTCGACAACTATCTCCAAATCCAGCTCGCCGCTTTCTTCCGCGGGGAGAGCGCCCAGGAGCTTCAGATCCGTCCATCCTTCAGGAGTCTGCTTCATCAGGTATATCGGCATCTTCGAGGTTGAGGGGTTGACTGTCGCTATTCTGAGAAGCATCGTCTGCGGACTCGTATCCAGTTGCGGATTCTCAATAGTTATCGTTGCATCAAGCGCATAGGTGAAATCCAAAAGCTCATCTTCCATTTCCGCAAAAATCAAGGAAGCGAGGGCTATGGCGACGAAGGCAATGAGAAGCAACCGTTGTCCGTGAAACATCCATCCGCCCCGAATCAGAAAGGTATCGGTACGAAAAGCCCTACGTTCCGCACTATCCACACGTAAACCTTGTACCATATCTCGTTCCTTCTTTTGATGATATCCAATAACTCTTTGAACGCCTCTTTTTCGGCGGAAGCGAGCTTGCTGTCGGTTATTTTCACATGTTCCTTGCCGTCAACGACAGTCTTTTCCTCCTGCTGGCCTATCTGCTTTTTCGCCTGCTCATACCAAGGCGGCAGCGAGGATTTCTTTTTCTTTATTGCCGCGATGAAGTCGCCGGTGTTGACCGAGCGCTGCTTTCCTGTCTTGAAAGCCTCTCTCCACGGGACCGCGGCCGCCTCCTCCACAATCGCCTTCAGGTCGGCGCTCGCATAGCCGACCGTTGCAAGCGCAAGCCGGTTGAAAACTATGCCCGAGGCGGCCGGGACTTTTTTCACATGCATTTTCAGGATGTCCCTTCTTGAGGTGAAATCGGGCTCAGGGATGATTATCGCCTTTCCGAACCGCCCCGACCTTCGCAGGGCCGGGTCGACGTCCCAGGGGGCGTTTGTGGCGCCGACCACGAGCACGTTCGCATTGTTCGATTCTATTCCGTCCATTTCGAAAAGCAGCTGGTTGACCGCCATTTTCATATGCGCGGTAGCCTGGTTCATGTCCTCCCTCCTGCCTCCGAGCGCCTCCACTTCGTCGAAAAATATGATGCAGGGGGAATTCTTCCTTCCTGTCTCGAAGATGTTGTGCAGGTTCTTTTCAGTGTTGCCCACGTACATGTCGACTATGTCCGATATCTTCGCATTGATGAAGTTCGAGTTGCATTCTCCTGCAGCCGCCTTCATTATGAACGTCTTTCCGCAGCCAGGGGGCCCGTACAGCATGATTCCGCCGCCTGCAAGCTTTCCGTATGTCCTTGCAAGGTCGGGCTTCAAAAGAGGATAGACGATCGACTCGTTTATCTCCTCCTTCATTTTGTGCATTCCTGCTACCTCGATGAATTTCATCTTCGGCTTCGAGAGGAGCTTCACCGCGTTTATTCCCTGGTTCTGGCCCGCCTCCCCTCCTGTGCTTGTTGTGCCGCCCCCGCCTCCACCGCCGCCTTGCTTTCCCTTCGCAATCTCGCGGTGGTTTATCGCCTCTGTGAAATTCGGGTTGAGCTCTATCGCCTTGTCGTAATCGGTAATCGCCTTGTCAAGCTGATTGAGGTAGTCGTAAGCAAGCCCTCTTATGTGGTATGCTTCGGAAAAGCTCGGGTTCAGGCCTATGACCTCGGTGAAGTCCTCAACCGCCTTCTCGTAGTCCTGTTGGCAGGCGTACGCAAGGCCCCGGTTGTAAAACGCCTTGAGATATTTCGGATTTATCCCAAGAGCGTGGTCATAGTCCTTTATTGCGGTGTCAAAGTCCTGTTTTCTGTAGTGGGCGTCGCCCCGGTTGTTATATATCACGGGGTTCTTCGGGTCAAGGTCAGCCGATTTCGTATAGTCCGCTATCGCCTTGTCGAAGTTCTTTAGGTTGTAGTAGCAGAGCCCCCTGTTGAAGTATGCCTCCGAGAAGGTAGGGGTGAGTATGATTGCCGTGTTGTAGGCCTCAATCGCCTTTTCGTAGTCGCCCTTCTCGTAGTACGTATTGCCCTTGTGGTAATACGTCCTCGCGTCGGTTGCACCGGCTTTTTCTACCATAAGCTATCCCGTCTCAAAGCTATGTTTCATCGCTCCCTGGTGGAGAAAATAGCCGTCTGGGATTTATAAAGATTCATCTACAGCTGGCAAAATCCCGCCTTGGCCAAAACAGAATCTGGCGTCATTCCGCGTTTGCGGCTTCCTTCGCATCCGTTATCCGCGAAACCCTCTTTCCCATCGCCTCGAAGTCCAGGGCAAGCCCCACAACCGAGCCGTTCGTGTAGTTCGACGCGCCCGAAAGCTCAAGGGGGATCGTGATTCCATTCGAAATATAGGTTTTTCCGGCCCACTCGAAGTTTTCGGGCAGATTTACTGCAAATGCATTCTTTTCGACAAGCGTTGCGTATATGCCTGATTGATTGAGCGCCAAAAGAAGCCCCTGCGCCCTCTCGGATGCGCTTTCATTCCAGCTTTCAACAACCGATGCGACGGAAGGCGGGAAAATAGGGGAGAGCCCCGTGGCTGAAATGGTGAGATTTGCGGCTGTCGCATCGACAAACCCGTTCCGTACGCTTACAATGCCTGTGCCTGCCTGCGCGTCCGTCACAAAAGCCTTCCCTCCCAGAATCAGTGCCGAAAGCTGCTGCTCGCTCGCATTTTGGGGGATAAGTATGAACGACCTTTCCATGTAAGTGGCGTTCTGCGCGATGGCAATGCCTTTTGCGCCGCTTCTCTTTTCCCATGGTACCAGAATGCTGTAGCTTTGCCTTGGGGCGCCAGTCAAAGTCGCATTCACATGCGCGCCCCTTATTTCATTTGGTATGAAAGTGAAGCTTCCAATCGACACCATCTGCCCTTTCTGGATGTTTGCTGAAAAGGAAGCCGCAACCGTCTCTCCTTCGTCGTAGATCGGGCGGATCCTCATCGTGAAGCTCAATCCCGCGGAAACCGTGGTGGCCATGCCATCCCCTTGCAGGCGGATGTTGCTTGGAAGCGTTATTATAGCGGTGGCATAGGGGGTTGCATTCACCTTTTCAAACTCGGCCGCAGCCGAAGGCACGACTTTCGAGTTCTTCAGGTTCACAATCACGCTTTCGCCGCTTGCAATCGCATAGGTGGCATCCCCTCGCTCAATCAAAGCCTGCTTTGCCGCCTCGATTCCGCTTTTGTTGCCCGTAACCACAAGGTAGGGCTCATATCTTGCAATTGTCACGTTCGCAACCGAGGTGCCGGATAGGTCGGTTTTTGCCACAACCACGTTGCTGTCGCTATTGCTGTTATTGCCCATTATCCCGATCGCAATCGCTTCGACCACGAATGCGACCACAATCACTATCGCGCCTATCTTATACCAATCCGATTTTTTCATAGCAACCTACCGCCACCTATTCTTTTTAATTGTTTGATGTCAAATTGCCTTTCATTCGCCCCACATCGAGGATAGCTTGAATAGCCTTGCAAGAGTTAAAAAAGCATTAGGAAATAGGATGGCATCAAAAAACATGATGGAAATCAGGGGATTTTATTGGTTAACGTAAAAAGCGGCGATCTTGTCCGGATAGAGTACACCGGCAAGGCGGCATCCACTGGCGCAATATTCGACACGACGAGCGAGGAAACCGCGAAAAAGGCAGGCATATTCGACCCTTCTTCGCCTTACGGCCCCAAGCTCACTGTTTTCGGCGCCGCCTCCATGGTGGAGGGCATCGAAGAGGCGATAGTCACCTCCAAGCTCGGGCAAACAGAGGAGTTTACCATCCCTTCGGAGAAAGCATTCGGCAGCCGCAGGCCGGATTTCGTGCGCATGCTTCCCGAAAAGGATTTCTACAAGCAGGGGGTGCGGCCTGAAATCGGCATGGTGGTCACACTTGACGGCGCGCTTGCAAAAGTGAAGAGCATCACCTCCGGGCGCGTTGTCGTTGACTACAACCACCCTCTCGCAGGCGAGTCCGTAACTTACGCGCTCAAAGTGGTCGAAGTAATCTCCGAGCCAAAGAAGAAAGCAGAAGCGATTCTCGCCTCGCTCGGCTTCTCAGCTAGCGCGAAAGTCACGGAAACAGGCGGCAAATTGAAAATAGAAATGGCAAAGGGCGCGGACGCGAAGAAGGCGGACATGGCAAAAAAAACCATTCTGGCGCTTGTGCCTGGGACGGAATTCACGATTGTGTAATGGGGAACAGCTTATTTGCGGAGAAAACAATCCGTTCAAAATAGCCCGACTCATTATTCTGCCAAAAGACGCGATTCAAAGCCTTTTGATTCTTTCTTCCCCTTTGAGTTTTTTCAAAAGAAGCCTTACTTTATCCGGCACCCTATCCTGCCACTTCTTCCCCGCCTTCATTATCGCGCGAATTCTCTTTCCTTCGTACTTGCTTTTTTTGAAAAAAGGCACCGCGCGCACGGTTTTTCCTGCGCGCCGCATAAGCAGCATAACAAGCGGGTTGTTTGAGTAAACAACATCATAGCGCGGCACATGCGTGTCAACGTGCGCAGCCCACTTTGCATTGTCATTAACATCCGTTAGCGTGAGGACGAGGCATTTCTTTCCAAGTCCAGCAGCATCAAGCTGCATCTTTACCATCTGTTTCCTTTCGGCTGCTGAAAACGGGTTTTTCGGTTCAAACGAATTCTGCGCGCTCCCTATTACTACAAGCACGCGCGAGCTTCGTGCAGCAATCCATCTGACTGCGGATAAATGCCCGTTGTGGAAAGGCTGGAACCTGCCGATGAAAAGAGAGACGGATTTTTTCTTGATTCGCAGAGTTTTGCGCCAGCCGGCTGCATGTTTTTTCCCCGCCTTCGAATGCTTTTTGCTTCGGCTAGCAGCATGTTTTTTTCCTGCGGCGCGCGTGATTTTTTTCTTTTCCATTTCGCACCTGAAAAACTAGTGCTTGAAGTGTCTTCTCCCTGTGAACACGAGCGAAATTCCGTACTCGTCCGCAGCGGCAATCACTTCCGCGTCGCGGACCGAGCCGCCGGGCTCCACGATGCACGCAATGCCCGCCTTTGCAAGCGAGTCAACAGAGTCGCGGAAAGGCAGGAATGCATCCGAGGAGGCAACCGAGCCTTTCACATCAAACCCTGCGCGCGCGGCTTTTGTCAGGGCAATATTGCACGAGTCCACTCTGCTCATCTGCCCTGCTCCAACCCCTATAAGCTGATGATTCTTCGCAAGCGCAATCGCATTGGACTTTATGTGCTTTGAGAATTTTGTCGCAAAGTAGGCATCCTCAAGCTCCTGCGCTGTCGCCTTCTTTTTTGTAGGCATGGTGATTGCGTTCTTGTCATATATTCCTGGGTCCCTGCCCTGGTAGAGCATGCCGCCGGTGATATACCTGAAATTCACCGCGCGCTCGGTGCTCTGGTCCCATATGTTTGAAACGTCAATTATGCGCCTGCTCTCCCTCTCGCGCAGTATCTTAAGCGCATCCTCGTCGAAGCCCGGCGCAAGCACCACTTCGATATATTTTATGCCGATTGCCTTCGCGGTCGCAGCGTCCACCCTCCTGGAAAACGCAATCACCCCTCCGAACGATGACTCCGGGTCGCTTGCGTGCGCCTTCAGGTAGCTTTCCTCGAGTGTTTTCCCAACCGCGCCTCCGCAGGGGTTGTTGTGCTTGAGTATTACTGTCGCTATTTCATCCTTGAACTCGCGGATGAGCCCGAATGCGGAGTCCGCATCCAGGAAATTATTGTAGGACATCTCCTTGCTTCCCGCGCATATTTTCGAGTCGAATATGCTTGTCATGCCCAGTATCCGGTAGGCCGCCGCCTTCTGCGAGGGGTTTTCCCCGTAGCGGAGATGGTATGCCTTCTCGAATCTCATTTCCAAAAAGTCGGGGTACAAGTCGCTGTCGCTAACAGCCGAGAGGTACCTGCAGATTGCGGCGTCGTAGCTCGAAGTCCTTGCGAATGCCCGCAGCGCAAGCTCGCGCCTCTTCGCATCTGAAATCGCGCCATTCTTGCAAATCTCTTCGGCTATCAGCGGGTAATCGTTAGGGTCGACCACGACTGCGACATGCGCATGGTTTTTCGCGGCGGAGCGGATCATTGCGGGCCCGCCAATATCTATATTTTCAATCGCTTCCTCGAACGTAGCGCTCTCCTTGCCAACCACTTGCTCAAAAGGGTAAAGGTTCACGACAACCAGGTCTATTTGCGAAATCCCGTTCTTTGCAGCCTGCTCCTCGTCCTCCTTTTTGCCCCTTCGGTAAAGTATGCCTCCGTGTATTTTGGGATGGAGCGTCTTCACCCTTCCATCGAACAGCTCGGCAAAGCCGGTGACGTCTTTTACATCGCGTATCTTCACGCCGTTTTCGGATAGAAACCTGGCGGTGCCTCCAGTGGAGAGTATCTCGATGCCGCAGCCGGATAGCGCTTTCGCGAAGGGCGCAAGGCCGCGCTTGTCCCAGACGCTGATTAAGGCTCGCTTCACTTTTCCAGCCATAAGAAGACCAGCCATATATGCCCGATAGGGTTTTTAAAACTCCTCTTCAACCATTCTCCCATGCAAGGGCAGTTTGGGAAAAAGAAAGAGGCGGAGCCTGAGATTCTGGAAAGGAAAAAGGAGCCGGTGCACCGCCCTCATGCGAGCGCAATGTCCGAAGGCCCCATGCTTCTTTCGGAAGGCCTGAAAATCGAGAAGCAGGCGCGGGAGCAGAATGCAAAAAGCGTGAAGACGGAGCTCGAGGCCATCCTCTCAAGGTTCAAAAAGAAGAAGCGGCACGCTGTTGTGAAAACAAAAGGCAAGAAAATCACCGATGACCAGCTGCCGCCTGATGAGCCGAAAGATCCTGGCAAAGACAGCGGCGATGGCGAAGGCGACGATGCGAAGAAAGACAATTTTGATGGGGGCGACAAGGATGCAGACTAGCCGCCAAATAGCTGATTCTGAGCGCGACTAAGACAAAGACACGTTTAGTCGTCACTGTCCTTATTTTACCACAGGATTTATAACCACTTCCGCCCTGAATCCCTCTCTAGGGGCTTGAAGATGGGTGCGTACACATTCGGGGGGGTTCCAAGATACGCTGGCTGGGTCAATAGCATCGCTGAAGCGCGAAAACTTGCGCAAAGCCTCGGGCAGACTGGTTTTCCAACAAGGATGGTTTCGCACCTTGTGCTTGACAACTACATGGTGCGAACGGATATATGGGACAAACTCCCGGCCAATGCATATCCGGTATGTGCGAGAGAAATACTGGCATACCCTGAAAAAGGCGGCGTGTTCTTGAAAAGGGATATCATAGATTCCGTCACGGGCGACGTTCTGCCAGCAGAGTTTGTCCCGTCCAGCGCCATCGGGGTAAAAAATATTGCTCTTCTCGTCGACCCTTGGAAGGTCGAGTGCAGCGGAAACGGAGCGCTGGTCTATACGCCGGATTCGGTGAGAGTCATCAGCAACGTGGTGGAATGCGGGTGCGGAAAGGCAGACCCGCTCACAGGGATACCTCTGAGGGTTCAAAACGGAGTCCTTGACATGCTGCCCTACGATGAGCTCAGGTGGATTTTCCGGTTGGAGGGCGTTGGAGTGCGCCGCATTTTCCGCGATCCGAACAAAACGTATGAAGGTGCAAAACCAGACCCGGAACTTCCCGAGCATTTTCTTCGCGCGATGAACCTCTCCGACTCGTCCACCAGCACCAGGCGCTGCATATTCGTGGATTTTGAGGCTTCATACGGCTTTGGCGTGCTTGTTGAAATGGCGGTGAAGGTGCAAGATGACGCAATCATGAAAATGGCGCGCAAAATCTCCGGCTTCTAAGCGCGCGCCGGCGTGCCTCCGCAAGCGTTTTAAATAAGTTGGCGCGCTAATAAGAAACGTCTTTTGTAGACCGCCGCATAACGGCGAATGCTTGGGGTGTTGAAATGAAAATAGAAAATATACTCTCAGTCAAGGGTTTGGCGTTTGTGCTGTTCTTCTCAACTCTTGTTTTGGTGGCGGACAGCATAAACTTCTCCAAATTGGTTGGCTCGCAAAGCCAGTCGCTTACATTCTTCCAATTCATCGGTCCGATAGCGGGCGGCTTCCTTGGCGCGGGGGTCGGCGTCCTTTCAGTTTTACTTGCGGAAATAGTCTCGTTTGCGTGGCTTGGCAAGCAATTTGACCTGATAAACATACTTCGCCTCACACCCATGCTCTTTGCAGCGCTTTACTTCGCAAAATATTCCAAGGGCAAGTTCGCGCAAGCGGTCGTGCCCATTGCCTGCATGGCGCTTTTCGTGATGCACCCGGTTGGCGCGCAGGCATGGCAGTACTCGCTTTACTGGCTGATTCCCGCGGCAGTGCTCCTGCTTCCTGAGCACCTGCTTCTGCGGAGTTTCGGCTCCACGTTCACCGCGCATGCGATCGGCAGCGTCATCTGGCTTTACTTCATGCCTGCAATGGCGCCGGTTGTCTGGCTCGCGCTTATCCCGGTAGTGGCATTCGAGCGAAGCCTGTTCGCGCTTGGTATCAGCGGCTCGTATTTCGCGCTCAACACGGCGCTCTCACGAGTTGAAGCGGTGGCAAAATCAGGCTTTGTGGCAATCGACTCCCGCTATGTCGTTGCGCCCCTCAAAGCCTGAGTTGTTTTTTTCCTTTTTTGTTTTTCTTTTTTTCTGTCAGCTTACGCTTTCCGCCAGCTTTAAAAAATGGTGGTAATAGAGATTATTTGGTGTGTTTATGGCAAGGGAAATTTTATCTGCGGAAGCCGAGCAAATCGAAACGCTCGTGCGGGAAAAGGCAGTCTATCTAAGGCAGCTTCCAAAAGTCGAAACGGCCTATATTTGTGCAAAGGACATCATTGCGGAAATCAAAGCCGATAACGAGTTGCATATAGTTCAAGGCAATATCCGCAGGCTAAGTGATGCCCTTTGGAAAAGGCACGGTGCAGAATGGCGCAACGCCACAATCGCAGACGTTGCAAAGGTAAAGCAAAATCCCATCTATAGGCCAAAGCTCCGCTAGCCCTTTCAAAATAAAAAAAAGAAAAATAAAAAGAGAAGAAAGCAGGCATCTACTTTTTCTTTCCTTTCTTCACTTCTTCCTGGTATTCCCTCACGCTCCGAAGTGAGTTTGCCAGGTCCCTAAAGCCGTCCAGAAGCTCGAGCGGCAGCGGGATTATCACCGTATTCGAGGCTCCCGGCCCCAGGGCATCGATCGTCTGAAGCGCGCGAAGCTGCATGCCGCCTGGTATGGAGGTCATCACTTTTGCTGCATCCGCAAGGTTCTGCGCGGCCATCTTGTCTCCTTCGGCCTTGATTACGGTTGCGCGCTTCTCCCTCTCCGCGGAAGCCTGCCTGCTCATCATCCGCTTCAAATCATCGGGCACTTCCACGTCCTGAAGCTTGATGTCGGTCACATCCAGTCCCCATTCGCTGATGCCATCCTCTACGACCTTTTGTATCTTTTCGCCGATTGCCTGCCGCTCGGTGAGCACATCGTCCAGGTTCATCGAGCCGATCACATCCCGCAGCGCGGTCTGCGCGTACTGGCCCATTGCATATTCATAGTTCTGTATCTTGATGATAGCGTCTTCCGGCCTTACCACTTTGAAATAGACGACGCCATTCACCGAAACAGGCACATTGTCCCTGGTCATCACTGACTGTTTGGGTATGTCAAGCGTGAGTATCCTCATGTCGACTTTCCTTATGTCCTCTAGTATCGGTATGACCACGGTCAATCCAGGTTCGCGCGTTCCGACGTATTTTCCAAGCCTGAAAAGAATCCCCTTCTCATACTGGTAAATCACGCGCACGGTCATGGGCAACGCAACGATTGCGCCTACAACTATTGCCGGCAAGCATATTTCATACACCATTTTACCCCCCTCTATTTGACAGATTGGTGGGTAATATTTATTTATGCTATGCAAAAGCCCCCTATGCGAAGAATAAAAGTGCATAAATGCCGCGGCAACTCGCTTTTGCTCTGGAAAGAGGCCAAAAATCCTCTCAGTGTGGCATTCAATTTCGTTCTCATCTACGCCGCGCGCTATTCTCCTTCCCTTCGCCTGAAGAATTGCCTCTACCGCATCTGCGGCGCAAAAGTCGGCGCGCGCGCAACGTTCGGCCTGGGCGCGGTAATCGATATTTTTTTCCCAGAGTTAATTGAGATCGGGGATGAGAGCATAATCGGCTACAACACCGTTCTGCTCGGGCACGAATTCCTCCAGGGCGAATACCGGACAGGCAAGGTGCAGATAGGCTCGCGCGTGATGATTGGCGCAAATTGCACCGTCTTACCTGGCGTGAAAATAGGCGATGGCGCATCCATCGGCGCCATGTCATTGATAAACCGTGATATTCCCGCTGGACAGAAATGGGGCGGCGTGCCTGCAAAGAGGCTAGGGTGAATGTGATGCTCCATATTCAGCCATTCCGGCAGGCGCTTTTTTTTCTTCTGATAGCCGTTAATGCAATCGCGGTGCTGATCGGATTGGCGTATTATCAGGAGCAGCTCGAGTTGACCCCTCCCATGATGCTTCTTTTCGTCCCAGACTGCCCGATTTTTGTTTTTCTCACGCTTTTTATCATGCTGGGGCTTGTGAAAAGCAAGCCGTTCTCGTTTTTTGTCTCATGCGGAATGGTCAAATACGGATTATGGACTATTTTCGTGATGCTTTTTCATTTCCAAACCTATCTGCTCTCCGATATTCTCGTCACTTCGCTTATTTTTATAATAGGGCACATCCTGATGGTGTTCGAGGGCTTTGCCATCCTGCCGAAAAAAAACGCCGGCTCGGCTGTTTTGGCAGCCACGATGTTTCTGCTTCTGCTCAACGATTATTTCGATTATTCATCCGGCACAAAACCGTTCATCCCAAACGGGGGGATTGAGATAGTTGCCGTGTTTACAATCATGGCAAGTATTGCGATTCCGCTTCTGCTTTGGAAAAACGCCGCAAAACTATCCGGGCTGCCGCTTGCAAGGCATCTTTCAGCAATCATTCGTATTTGACGATGCCGACTGCGTATTTTGCGTCCGGGTTCCAGTAATTAGTGAATATGCCCCTCCTGAAATCATGCACGTACCTGACAATCGGGCGCACGCCCGCCCCTTCCATCCTATACATCCAGCGCAGCGTTTCTGCGGGCGGCGGGTCCAAGTCGGCCGAGTCTTTTTCCGCTCCTCCGGTTTTTCCAAGCCCGATATCGAGTGGTATCCTGGTTTTCTCATCCGCCCTGCCGGCAACGCCGAATTCCTGTATGAACGGGCGAATGACTGATATTGATTTTGGGTGGACAACAACCCGGTTTCCCTCATGCACGACATTCTCAGGTAAGACAAATAGCCCGATATTTTGTTCGCCTGCGAATTTTCCATCTGCTGCCGCTTCAGCCTCCGAATACGGCAAAATCCAGCCGGTCTGCGAATCGACTATGTCCTTCTCTTTGGTGAAAACGCCGTTTTTTTCCGGGTAGGCAAGAAGCTCGTTTGCCCAAGCTCCACAGGTGTAGTATTGCCATATCTTTTTCCAGTCATCAGAGCGTAGAAGGCAGTTGTCATGCTCCACATTGGATGGCAGGGCGCCCCTGCCTTCGCGTGCGAGGATGCGCGCTTCCAAGTAGCCGGCGGTTGCAATTCCATCTTTGTTGCGAATCGGGGTTATTGCGTCCATTTTGCCATGCTCCGGGCTCAAGCGTAGATTATATCGTCCGAATTGGCTTTCGGCTGCTTCTTTTTCTCTTCCTGTAAGGGCGGCTGTTTGGCAGCTGCCGGGGGCTGCTGCGGCACATCCTTCTGTCCGGGCATTTCTTGCTCTCCCGCTGCCGCAGGCGCGACGCCGTTGCCCGAAATCTTTTCCATCGCAACGACTTTCTCGCCCCCTTCCAGCTTCATGAGGCGCACTCCGCCCGTGTTCCTGCCAATCACATTGATGTCCTGGACAAACATCCGGATTATCTTTCCTCCGGATGAAACAAGGAGCAGCTGGTCGGAGTCTTTCACCGAGGCGATGCCTACGACATGCCCGTTCCTGCCGTGCGTCTTTATGTTTATCACGCCCGTGCCGCCTCGCGACTGCAGCCGGTACTCTGAAATTTCAGTTCTCTTGCCATAGCCGTTCTCTGTGACAGTAAGAAGAGTTTCGCTCTCGTCAAGCGCCATTCCGACAACGGAATCCCCTTTCTTGAGCCGTATGCCGATGACACCCTGCCCCGTCCTGCCCACTTCGCGCACCTCGTCCTCCTTGAAGCGTATCGCAAGCCCGTTTTGCGTGGCGATTATGATTTCGCGCTTCCCGTCAGTCTTCTTAGCGTCGATGAGCGCATCGTTTTCCTTGAGCGTTATTGCAATTATGCCTCCCTTTCTCGGGCGGGAGTAGTCCGCCATGCTGCTCCGTTTCATTATGCCGTTCTTCGTAAGCATGACCAAGTAATCTTTCTCATCAAAGCTTCTCGTCTTCACCCACGCGCTCACCTTCTCTCCTGAAAGCTCAAGAAGGTTCACAATCGCCTTGCCCATCGCGTATCTGCCGCCCGACGGTATTCTGTACACTTTGAGCCAGTGAACATCTCCTTTGTCGGTGAAGAACAGGAGATAGTCATGCGTGGAGGCAAAGAGTATGTCCTTTATGGTGTCCTCCTCCTTTGTTTCGCTGCCGATGACCCCCTTTCCTCCCCTGCCTTGCGCCTTGTATTCCGAAATCGGCACGCGCTTTATGTAATCGTCCTGGGTGATTATGACAGCAACTTCCTCATCCGCAATCAAATCCTCAAGTTCAACCTCGTCATCGTCCCCGCCCTCGATTATCTGGGTGCGCCTCTCATCGCCGTACTTCCGCCTGGTTTCAACAAGCTCATCCCGTATTATCCCGTATATTTTCTTCTCATCGGAAAGCACGCCTGCAAGGTATTCGATCGTTTTTCCAAGCTCGGCATTCTCATCATTGAGCTTCCCGGTCTCAAGCATGGACAGTTTCCTTATCTTCATCTCAAGTATCGCTTCCGCCTGCTTTTGCGTGAGTGAAAACTCAGCCATGAGCGCCTCCAGCGGCACTTTCGCGGTCTTTACAACTTTTATTACCGCGTCAATTTTTGCAAGCGCCAAAAGAAGCCCTTCAACAATGTGCTTCCTGTCCTTTGCAACCCCCAGCTCAAACTCCGAGCGCCTTCGGACAACCGCAAGCCGGTGGTTAAGGAAATCCCGCAGCAAGTCCACAAGCGGCAATGTTTTAGGCTCGTTGTTCACAAGCGCGAGGTTGTTTATCCCGAACGTCCCTTCAAGAACGGTATGCGCATAAAGCTGGTTGAGCACGACATCGGCATTCGCATCCTTTTTCAAGTCGATATGGACGCGCATGCCTTCCCTGTCCGACCGGTCGGCTATGTCTGAAATCCCCTCTATTCTCTTGTCTCTTGCAAGCTCGGCAACCGTCTTCACGAATTCCGCCTTGTTCACCTGGTATGGAAGCTCGGTAATCACAATGTGCCTTTTCTTCTCGGCTTTCCCTGCTTCGATGATTTCCGCCTTGCCGCGCACGCGTATGCTTCCCCTTCCGGTCGCATATGCTTCGTGTATCCCTTTTCTTCCAAGTATGAATCCACCTGTCGGGAAGTCCGGCCCCTTCACAAGCGGCAGCAGCATATCCAGAGTGATTTGCGGGTTGTCTATCATTGCCACCAAGCCATCCACCACTTCGCCTAAGTGGTGCGGCGGCATATTGGTTGCCATCCCGACTGCAATGCCTGATGAGCCGTTCACAAGAAGGTTGGGCACGCGTGAGGGAAGCACGAGAGGCTCCTTGAGCGTGGCATCAAAATTCGGGGTGAAATCAACCGTGTTCTTTTCAATGTCCGAAATCATCTCTTCCGCGAACCTGTTCAGCCTCGCTTCAGTGTACCTCATTGCGGCAGCAGAGTCCCCGTCCACCGAGCCGAAATTCCCCTGCCCTTCCACCAGCGGATAGCGGAGCGAGAAGGTCTGCGCCATCCTCACCATTGAATCGTAAATCGCGGAGTCGCCGTGCGGGTGGTATTTACCGAGTGTTTCACCGACCACTCTCGCGCTTTTCTTGTACGGCTTGTCATGCGTGTTTCCTAGCTCGTACATTGCGAAAAGAATCCTGCGGTGCACCGGCTTGAGCCCGTCTCGCACGTCGGGCAGCGCCCTGCCTACTATAACGCTCATCGCATAGTCTAGGTAGGAGGCTTTCATCTCCTTCTCGACCGTGCGCGGCTCAACCTTGCCGTGCTGGTATGCCACAACCGCTTTTTCTTCAGCCATCAATACCACGCAATCAAACGCATCAATTCCAAATTTTACAAGCGAATCCTATCTTGCGGTCATTTTTCATCCGTCATCGTTTCCTATCTTTCATAATCTGCGAAACTAAACATCCAGATTCTTCACTTCCTTTGCGTGCGCCTCTATGAACTCGCGCCGCGGCTCGACCGCGTCGCCCATCAGTATGGTGAATATCTCATCCGCTTTCATGCCATCCTCAACCGTCACCTGCAGAAGCACCCTGTTTGCCGGATCCATGGTAGTGCCCCAAAGCTGGTCAGGATTCATCTCGCCTAATCCCTTGTAGCGCTGCACGCCCACCCCCTCGCCCAGTTGCGAAAGAATCTTATCCTTCTCCGCATCCGAGTAGGCATACGTTTCCGTCTTTCCTTTTTTCAGCTTGTAAAGCGGCGGCTGCGCGATATACACCATGCCTTTGTCTATCAAATCCCTCATATACCTGAAGAACAGCGTAAGAAGAAGCGTCCTGATGTGCGCGCCGTCCACGTCCGCATCGGTCATTATGATTACCTTATGGTAGCGGAGCTTCGCAATGTCGAAATCCTCGCCAAAACCCGTGCCAAGCGCGGAGATGAGCGTGCGGATGCCGTCGCTTCCGAGAATTTTTGTTATCTGCGCCTTTTCCACATTGAGTATTTTTCCTCGAAGCGGGAGTATTGCCTGATATTTTCTGTCCCGCCCTTGCTTTGCCGAGCCGCCTGCGGAATCCCCTTCCACGATATAGATTTCGCTCTTCGCAGGGTCCTCTTCCGAGCAGTCTGCAAGCTTTCCGGGGAGCACGCCTCCCTCAAGCGCGCCTTTCCTTCGCACAAGCTCGCGCGCCTTCTGCGCGGCCTCCCTCGCATGCGCGGCCGATGTCGCCTTTTCAATCACTTTTCTTGCTTCAGAGGGATTCTCCTCGAAATATGTCTTGAGTCGTTCGTTTACAATCGATTCCACAATCCCTTTCATTTCGCTGTTGCCAAGCTTTGTCTTGGTCTGCCCTTCGAACTGCGGATGCGACAGCTTGACCGAAAGAATCGCGGCAAGCCCTTCCTTCAAATCCTCGCCGGATATTTTCACTCCGTTGTCCTTTTTCTTGCCGGCATTCGCTTCCGCGTAATCATTCACCGTTCTCGTGAGCGCAGCGCGGAAGCCGACAAGATGAAACCCGCCCTCGATCGTATTGATATTATTCGCAAAAGTGTAGATGTTGTCTGCATACCCTTCATTGTACTGCATGGCAAGCTCAACCGCCACGTCGCCTTCCTCTTTCTCAAGGTAAATTATTTTCGTTATCGGATTCTTGTTCTTGTTCACATGCTCGACAAAGGATTTGATGCCGCCGTCGTACTTGTGCTCCTCTGTTTCGCCGGTAAGCTCGTTTCGCACGATTATCTTTAGCCCTTTGTTCAGGAAGGCAAGCTCGCGGAGGCGGTTTGCGAGTATTTCGAACTTGAAGTCAATCGTGTTGAATATCGTTTTGTCGGGCTTGAATCGCACAATCGTGCCTTTGCCGGTAGTGGTGCCTATTTCGCGCACTGGCGTGACAGGCTTGCCCTGCTCGTACCTTTGCCTGTAGTGCTTGCCGTTCCTTTTCACGTCCACTTCCAGCCATTCTGAAAGCGCATTTACTACCGACACGCCCACTCCGTGAAGCCCGCCGCTGACTTTGTATGTCTTGTTGTCGAACTTGCCACCCGCATGAAGCACGGTCATGACCACTTCAAGCGCGGATTTATTGGTTTCCTCATGCATTTCGACAGGGATTCCCCGTCCGTCATCTGTGACTGAGATTATACTTCCATCGCCAAGCGACACCTCTATTTGGCTGCAAAAGCCCGCCAATGCCTCGTCCACGCTGTTGTCCACCACTTCATAGACCAGGTGGTGGAGCCCACGTTCGCCCGTGTCGCCAATGTACATTGCCGGGCGCTTCCTGACCGCTTCCAAGCCTTCGAGTACCTGTATGCTTTTTGCGGTGTATTCGCTAGCCTTCGGGGTGTCCTTCTGGTCCATCATTACCACTGAATCATTTGTCATTTTCAAGCGTGTTTTCTGCGCCCCTTTCCGGGGCATTTTTACGACGTAAATCGCACGCTATTTCTATGCCAAAATACCTTTATTAAGGTATGCCTGACTCCGGACCCTAAAATAAATGCGAAAAGGGAAAAAAAGTTGCAGGGAAGGGTTAGTTCACCTTCTTTCTAATGAGCATGAAAAGCCCCCCGAATACAACCAATCCTGCAACAAAGCCCACGCCTATTGCAAGCAGCGGATCCATGCTTTCGGCAGCATTTTGGGCGTTCTGCGCCTGGTTTCCCGTGTTTTGCTGCGCTATCTGCTGCTGGGTCACGGGTGTTTGCGGCTCTGCCTTTTTTTCAGCAGGCTTTGTTTCAGGCACAACCGGGCTAGCCGGCTTTTCATATACGGTCACTTCCACGCTCGCTGAGGGGCAGCCTGCGGCCAAAAAAGGGCAGGAAGCTTCGGCTTTCACCGTGCCTCTTCCTGCCTTGTCCGCAGTGAAAAATCCGTCCGTTGTGATGTTCCCGATTTCGCCCTGGACGCTCCAGATTATTTTTGCGGTCTCGACAGCGTTGCCGTTTATGTCCTTTGCAGCTGCGGCAAACTGGTGCTTATCGCCTGTTTCCATGCTTTGCAAAGACCTGGTGATGATAACGGTCGAGGGCTGCCCGGAAACAACATCGAATTTTATCTCGCAGTAGGTAGCGCCCGGATCGCCGATTTCCCCGTTGGTCGCATAAATGAGATACTCCCCCACAAACTCGCTTGCGGTGTAATCCATTGCCGGCATGCCGGATGTTTTATTGTGCGGATTTGAGAATGCGCCCCCATAGGCATGCCATGACAACGAGGGGCAGCTCCCATACCCTGAAATGTTCGTGCAGTCTGCCCAGAACTCCTTTTTCTGGGTTGCAGCCATCATTGTCGTGAGTGGCTTGATTGTGCATTTTGCAGGTGTGACTGTGACATTCGCGGTTCCTCGGATGTCAAAGCCGAATTCGCTCTGCCTGAAAAAATAGGTGATCGCCCCTGTTCCGGCCTTACTGGCTTCGAATATGCACGTATCAGCATTCTGGTTTCTTATCGTGCCCAGCCCATTGCTCACTTCGCACCAATAGCTGTCGCCATTTTTCGGGCTGACCTGCCCGCCATACCTATTCAGCAGCTTTGCTGTGAAATACTGGGTGTCCCCGGTTATGATATTGGCCGTTCCAGGGGTCAGAATCACCTTTGCCACATCGGTTTCATCAAGGCCATATGCAAAAACAGCAGCCAGCATGACGAGAACCATGAAAGTCGGCGCAGCGCAATTTTTCACAGCATCACCCAAACAATTTCGTTCTTGTCATTATAATACTAATACTAATGCAGTCTGCCGCATCCTGGCTTTCGAGGCTTAAGAAATATCAATCAGCAATCGCGCTTGCCAGCTCGCATCTCCATTTCGGGCTGTTGATTTTCTTGTAGAATGCACCCAGCCCTGGCTTTGCATTTACAAACGCCAGAACCGCATCGGGGCGGAATTCCCTGCCAGACTCGCCTTGCAGCTCCAAGAGCGCGTCCTCCACGCTTCTTTTTTTCTTATTCAGCCTGTCCCCCGCAACCATCGCATCAAACGCGTCAGCGGCGGCGATTATGCCAGCCATCTTTCCTATCCCATCTCCTTTTGAGCCGTTGGGATAGCCGCTTCCGTCATACCGTTCATGGTGCATGCCGGCAATCGCGGCAATATGGCGGAGGTTCTCAGTCAAAAGAAGCAACGCCTTCCCGTCATTGGCATGCGGCTTTACAAGCTGCGCAAACTCTGGCTTCTCCAGCTTCTCATCGCTCAAATGAATGCCGTTTGGGATGAGTGCCTTTCCAATGTCGTGGAATAGCGCTGCGAGCCATAGCTCTCTGACGCTTTCCTTGTCAAAGCCGGCTTCCCCGCCTATATGCTCGCAGAGATAGGCAAGGCGCACGCTGTGATGGAATGTTTTTGTAACGACCGCCAATTCGTTTCGGTTTTCCTCCAACCCGCTCATAACCGCGCTTAAGACCGCGATCGCATTTTCTTTCGTCTTGTGCCAGCTGCCGTTTGTGTCTGGCTTGAAAAACGCGAGCATCTCCAATATCCGGTCAATTTTGAAGTTCCGGCTCATGTCCCATGTGTTTTCATTGCGGATGCCGTTTGCAAGTGGCATGGGCAGAATTCCCGGCTTTATCCTCCCTCTTGTGTTTTCATTTTGGGGGCGTTCTGCCGGTTTCCCGTTTGTCTTGTTTTCCGCAGCCGATTTTTCCATACTGTCGCCTCAGCTTCATCCAACTAATAACATGTATTTTTATAATAAAACACTTTAAATAGCTGCCATTTGCGGCTTTTGCCTGCTAGTCCATCTCGCCTACAAGCTCCTCGAGAAGGTCCTCTATCGTTATGATTCCGATATATTCGTCCTTTCCGTCAACCACTATCGCGGTTTTTCTTCCGTGTTCCTTGAGCATTGTGAACGCTTCGTTGAGTTTTGCCCCCCTCAATATCCTGACTGGAGGCCAGATAAGATGCTCAACCTGCCAGCCAGGGTTTTCGCAGGTCGCCTTGGAGAGCGAGCGCAGGTTCACCGTCCCTATGACTGTTTCGCCTTTGATGACCGGAAAGCGCGAATAGGTGCTTGCCACCGCTTTGGCATGCGCTACTGCCGCTGGCATTTCAGCTGGGAATGAAAAGACCTTGGATTTGGGCTTCATCACCTCTCCGACCGTCTTGTCATTGAATGCAAGCACGTTTTCTATGGTCTTTTTTTCCTTCTCCGATATGCTGTGGTGCTCGGCTCCAAGCTTCACCGCAATTCTCACTTCATCTTCGGTAAACTGCTCTATGCCCGTCGCGCGCGAATAAACCCCGGGTATTGCGTGGTTTATCGCCTCAAATACTATGACTAGGGGGTACGAAACAAAATAGAACGCCTCTATCACTGGCGCAGAAATAAGCATTATCTTCTCCCCGTGCGTGGTTGCAAAGCTTTTCGGGGCGATGTCTCCGAACGTAAGTATCAAAAAACTCATCACGCCCACCGATATGCCAAGCCCGCTGTCGCCGAAGAGCGCGATCGCCCAGCTTGTCGCGATTGTCGATGCCGCGATGTTCGCCACGTTGTTGCCTATCAATAGGGAAATCACAATCCGTCTTCGGTTGTGCTTCAGGCGCATCAGGTTTTGCGCCCCGGGCACTTTTTTTTCAACAAGCGAGTGCAGCCTTAGGTGGGGAAACGAAAGGAATGCCACCTCGCAAGCCGCGAAGAACGCCGAAATGGCAAGAAGCGTGAAAAGAAGTATGCTATGCATGAACAGGGTTTCCATGCGCAAATATCATTGGGCAATATTAAATCGGTTTGCATGCGGGCGCAGTCTACCTTCTAGCCGTTTTTTTGTGCGGATCTGCGCCCGGGCGGATGGGCAGCCGGCGCGGCCCGAAGCCATTTATGCATACGGAATCAGCTTCCTTTTTGGTTTTCCAGTCGCCCAGCTTGCAGAGTATGTCCGCCCTCAAATCAACATGGTCAAGCAGGCGGTTCTCCAGGCTTGTGAGCGTGAGCAGGATTCCATCAAGGCGTGTTTCCCTTAGCTCATTTGCCAGGAGCCGGTATGCGGTTTCATAGCTTTTAGGCTCGAAGGCCTTGAGCTCCCCGAATATTGTCCGAAGCATCTCGAGCTTGCCCTTCTCACCGCTTGCCTTTTTCTCTATCCGCCGGATTTTTTTCTGGCGGCGCTTCGTTTCCTCATGGTAATGCTGCTTTGACGTCAACTGCTGTTTCAGCCCCTCATCTTTCCTTTCCTCTGAAACATAAATTTCAACAAGCTCTTTCGGGTCCAAGGCCGCATAATCCGCCATCAATTTTTCCAGCATATGGCACATTGCCTCGTTTTTTGTCTTTTTCTCCCCTATTGCCGCATTCGCTTCGCGGTTTTTCTCAATCCATGCTGCAAGGAGGCACCTGATATGGTTATGGTTTGCTTGGAGGTTGAATTCGAACGTGTAGCCTTTTTTTGGGGACCACGAATCAATGTATCTCTCTATTGATTGAAGAAGCTGTTCGACCGATCCCGCATCCCTGTATTCCCCTTTCACGCTGCCGTCAGACATGGTTCATATTCCTGTCTAAAGAAAATATAAATGAGGCACACGCCAGGAAAAAAGCGCGCGCATCGTGACGCGCCATGGTCGGCGGTTCGCCTAAGAACGCCCGCCGTTTCCCGTTTCATCCGGTCCCATTCAAACTGGCGTCAAATTGCTGGCGGCACATCCGACTGCGATCCACGCAAATTCAAGAGCAGCCCGTCGTCTCCCCGCCCTATTTGAGCCCCCTCAAATGGGCACCAAAAGTGCTGCGGCACTTTTGATTGCAGTCCACTCAAACTTAAGAACATCCAGTTGTCTCCCCGCAGTCGACACACACCTGGCAGCTTCCGTTCTGCTTCACTTTCATCGAGCCGCACGCAAGGCACTGCGCCCCGGTGAAGCCATGCGCCTTTGCAACGCGCGCCTTCGCGTCGAAGTTTTCACTCTTCTCATCATCATTGTCCCCGGAATCGCTAGGCTGCACAAGCTTCACCTGCGTTTTCTGCTCATCGACATGCGGCTGCAGCGTGTGCCCGGAATCTCCATTCATCGTTTTCACATGCACAAAGTCCTGCCTGCCAAGGTACTCATAGCCAAGCACCCGGAACACGTAGTCTATTATCGATGTGGCGTTCTTTATGGTCTCGTGCCCGGTCACAACGCCCGCAGGCTCGAAGCGCGTGAAGGTGAAAGTGTCCACAAATTCATCGAGCGGCACGCCGTATTGCAAGCCCTTGCTGACGGCGATGGCAAAGCAGTTGAGAAGCGCCCGGTAGCCAGCCCCCTCCTTGTACATGTCAACGAAGATTTCCCCCAGCGCCCCGTCGGGGTATTCTCCTGTTTTCAGGTACACCTTGTGCCCGCCAACGCGCGCCTCCTGCACAAAGCCGCGCCTCTTGGTCGGCAATTTCCTCCGGTTTATCCTGCCGACAATCTTCGATTGCAGCTGCGCCGGACCGAACGACTCGTCAATGTCCTCCCCAAAGCCCAAAAGCTGCGCAAGCTCGTCCTCATCGACATCCGCGGTCGCGTTGAGCGGCTGGCTAAGCTTGCTCCCGTCCCGGTAGAGCGCGTTTGACTTGAGCATGTATTTCCAAGAAAGAAGATATGCCTCCTTGATGTCCTCGATAGTCGCATCGGATGGCATGTTTATCGTTTTTGAAATCGAGCCTGTGATGAACGGCTGCGCAGCGGCCATCATCTTTATGTGCCCGACATAAGAGATGAACCGCCTTCCCTTTTTGCCGCACCTGCTTGCGCAGTCAAAGACCGCGTAGTGCTCATGCTTAAGGTGCGGGGCGCCCTCAAGCGTCATGGTGCCGCACACAAACTCGTTCGCCTCGTCGACGTGCTGCTTCGAGAAGCCCAGCTTTGAAAGTAGGTCGAACTTGGGCGAATCCATGTCGGTGTCCGAAAAGCCCAATCCCCTGATGAAATCGTCGCCAAGGACGTATTTGTTGAACGCGAAGCGGATGTCGAACGCCTTTGAGAGCTGCGCCTCCACCCTTGCGATTTTTTCAGCCGAGAATCCTTTTGTCGAAAGCGTGTCCGCATTGATGTGGGGGCAGCCGGAAAGCGTTCCTTTGCCAACGCAGTATTTTTCGATGTCCCCTATTTGCTGAGGGTTGTAGCCCAGCTTCACAAGAGCCTTTTTCACGGACGCGTTCACGATCTTGAAGTACCCTCCTCCTGCAAGCTTCTTGAATTTCACAATCGCAAAATCAGGCTCAATTCCCGTAGTATCGCAGTCCATCTGAAGGCCTATGGTGCCTGTCGGCGCAATCACCGTCACCTGCGCATTCCGGTACCCGTGCTTCTCGCCCATCTGGTATGTGGCATCCCAGCACTTGCGTGCCGCCTTCACAAGATACTCCGGGCATGACTTGGGGTCGATGCCCATGGGCTTCATGGAAAGGCCCTCGTATTCCTTCTCCGATGCGTTGTATGCGGCATGCCGGTGGTTGCGGATGACGCGCAGCATGTGCTCGCGGTTCCTCTCGTAAGCAGAAAACGGGCCAAGCTCCCGGGCCATCTCGGCCGATGTTTCATACGACTTTCCGCACATTATCGAGCTGATTGCCCCGCAAATCGCCCTCCCTTCGGGGCTGTCGTACGGCACTCCGAGCACCATGAGGAGAGTGCCAAGGTTCGCGTATCCCAGGCCAAGCGTGCGGAATTCGAAGCTTCTCCTCGCAATCTCCTTTGCGGGGAACTGCGCCATGAGAACCGAAATCTCGAGAGCAACCGTCCAAAGCCGAACGGCGTGCTCAAATGCATCCACATTGAACAGGTCGGTTTCCTCATCCAGGAATTTCATGAGATTGAGGCTTGCAAGATTGCATGCCGTATCGTCAAGGAACATGTATTCCGAGCACGGGTTAGAGGCGTTTATCCTGCCATCGAGCGGGCAAGTGTGCCATTCGTTTATCGTATCGTCGAACTGGAGCCCCGGGTCTGCGCACGACCAGGCCGCGAACGCCACCTTGTCCCAAAGCTCTCTCGCACGCACTTTCCTCATCACGTGCCCGTCCGTCCTTGCCACAAGCCCCCATTCCGAATCGTTCTCGACAGACTCGAGGAACTTGTTCGAAACCCGGACGGTGTTGTTGCCGTTCTGCCCGGATACGGTCGAGTACGCCTCGCTTTCATAGTGGGTGTCGAATGCAGGGAAGTCTATTCTGTCCTTTCCCTGCTTTGCAAGTGCAAGCGCGCGGAACACATAGCTTAGCGGTACGTTCTTCGACATCGCCTGCACGACTGCGAGCTTCACGCGCTCGTTCTTCAGGTCGGTGGACTGCTCCTCGCGCGCGGTCTTGACTATCCTGTTGAGGTATTTTGCGCATGATTTGCTCCCTGCGACAAGCGCTGCGACCTTCTGCTCCTCCCGCATCTTCCATTCCACGAAAGTTTCTATGTCCGGATGGTCTATGTTCACAATAACCATCTTTGCCGCGCGGCGCGTGGTGCCGCCGGATTTGATCGCCCCTGCCGCCCGGTCGTTTATCTTGAGGAAGGACATGAGCCCTGACGAGTATCCCCCTCCCGAAAGCCTCTCGCCGGAAGCCCTCAGGCAGGAAAAGTTCGTGCCTGTGCCCGAGCCGTACTTGAAAAGCCGCGCCTCACGCGTGACAAGGTCGAATATGCCCCCTTCGTTTACCAAGTCGTCGCGGACCGATTGTATGAAGCAGGCATGCGGCTGCGGGTGGGTATATGCGTCCTCGGAAAGCCGTATCTCGCCGGTTTTCGGGTCGGCGTAATAGTGCCCTTGCGGAGTCCCTATTATGTTGTAGGTCTGCGCAAGGCCCGTGTTGAACCACTGGGGGGAGTTCGGCGAGCACATCTGGCTGACAAGCATGTAGACCAGCTCGTCCTCGAATGTGTCCGCATCCTCTTTCGAGGCAAAATAGCGGTGTTTTTCGCCCCACTGCCGCCAGCAGCCGGCAATCCTCTTGACTATCTGCCTTATGCTCCGCTCGCTTCCGGTGATTGCCTGCCCGTGCTCGTTTTTCAGAATATATCCGTTCCTGTCGTGCTGCGGCACGCCCGCCTTCCTGAAATATTTCTGCGCAAGTATGTCCGTTGCGACCTGCGACCAGCTTTTCGGCACCTCGACATCGTTCATTTCAAAGACGACCGAGCCGTCTGCGTTTCTTATGACCGATGTGCGGAATTCATACTCGAACATGTCAAGGGGGTCAACGCCTTCCTTTGTGAAAAGACGGCTTATCTTAAGCCCGCCCTGTTTCTGGGCGGCGAGGGGATTTTCGCTTGTTTTCGTTTCCGTCATGCCCACACCTCGTGATTGATGAATCTATGAGGCAAGCAAAACGGGAGAAGCGGCCATTTCCCACACATTGGTTCCCCTGAAAACCACAATATATAGTGTTTTTAGGAGATGCCAACCACAACCTGTTGGGCTTGCAGTCTATATCGGGCAAACAGGTTTATATTGGTTTTTTCGCGCAATTTTTTTCATCCCGTAGAAGCGTTCTGTCGCTAAAAGTCAACTACTGGTTGCCACCTCGGAAGAAGAAAAACAGGGAAAAAGAAATCAGGCAATCAGCGGCTTTCGACAAGTTTCATTATGCGCTCGGCTGCGGCTTTGAGTGCAGCATAGCGCCGAAGCGCAGTCGCGTTTTTCAGGTTAATAATTGCTTTTGCGATTGGTGGGCCGAGAATAAATCCGGCCGCAGCGCCTGCAAGCAAGCCGATGTTAATCGCACGGGAGGCATGCCCGACCAGAGCCCCCGCAATCCCTCCAATCATGGCCAATACGGGTGCGAATACTGATGCGGCGCCTTTGGTGTCCGGCGCCTGCACCTCTTTATGGGGTCCCGTCTGTTTCAGCACCGAGCACAGCATTTCATAAGCACCCTGTCCTGCGCCCAACTTTCCGCGTCCGAATTCGGCTATTGTTCTCGCGGCATCGTATTTGATTTCGGAGACATTTCCAAGGGCACCGCTTGCGTCAATCCCCTCTTTTTGGCATTTCTCGGCAAGCTTCTCTTCCATTTTTTCGATTTTCCGGTATTTGCCAAGCATGCCGCAGAACGCGTCAAGCTCAAGAAGCTCTCCCCTGCCAAAAGCGCGATTAGTGTTTCCGATTCCTCCAAGCAGGCGCACGCTCTTGCTGGCAGCGCGGCCTTTATCCATCTGGATTTTTTTTGGGATTGCAATGGTTTCCATAATGGCACCTCAAGCAAACATTCGTGGCGCTACTGGCCTTTCTTTTGGCACTGCGCATCAATCATTCTATAAAAGCCTTCAGGATCATCCTTCAAGGATTGCAGCATTATCGGTTTTGCGAGGGTATTTCCAAAAATTATTTCCATCGTTTCCGAATCCTTGCTTGCAAGATTGGTCAATTTTACGAGCGCATCCATCAATCCTGGGTCGTCTACGAAATTCGTGTTTTTAGCACACCTGTAAAGCTTGAGTATCAGATGCGTCCCTTCACCGGCAGTCTTGCTGATGCCCACAAATTTCTCGGGGTCATTGAGAAAATCAACAGCCACTTTCTCATTCTGGAACAGGGCGTCCATTGACGCTTTCACAGGCTCCTTTCCGCAATTTTTCCCAATCTCTTCCAACGCCAAGACGATTTTTCCAGGCTCGGCCGCACTGGGTCCATAAAGCCCGAATACCATTGAATCGTATTTTCCAGCAGCCCCTGCAAGATTTACAAAATCCACAGGTGTATCCACGAATTTGCCGGCAAGATAGTCGTTCTCGAGCAGCGCTTTTACTGTTGCGGCGCCGGGCTTCTCGTCAGACCCTCCATCTGACTTCTCTCTTATCACTTTCAAAGCCCATATGCTTGTCTCATGCAGAAGAGCAGGCACGGTTTCGCCGCTCATCGGCGCCATGCGCAGTTGACACTCCAGGGCAGTATGCAAATTTTCACCAACGGCATCTGCGAGCTTTGCGATTTTCTCGGGTTGCGCCAGAAAAATACTCGTCAGCCTTTCGTTTTGGAACAGCATGTTTGTGGTTTTTTCAGCAGTCTGGCTGCAGTTCGCTTCGATTTCCCTCAACGCCCAGATTATCTTTTCCGGTTTTTTTACGAAGTTTTCTGCAATTACAGGGTTAAGCAGAATAGCGTTCACAAGATATCCCGGGTGCTTGAGCGCAGCCATCATGTATGTGATTGCGAGATAATACTTCCTTGGGTCTTTTGTGAATTCTCTCGCAATAGAATCGGAATCCAACATAGGCAACACGTTCTGCTCTTTATCAGATTGAGATCGCATGACCCAGATAAGCTCATTCAATGCCCTGGCGCGGTCAATTGCGCCGCGGCGCATTTGCTTTTCTTGGGGGTAGGCATTCACAAGCCGCTGGATGGTTTCCTCTGGAAGATCGCTTGCCGTGAATATCTCTCTCACGCGCCTAAGAAAGGTTTCTCCCCGCATCAATTCGCAGATAGGAAATCGATTTGCCTTGGTTGACCTATCGGCATTTGTAGCACCGCCGGTATGGCTGGTATGATGGAAAAAACCGTTTAACATTCACTCACCACAAACATATCCATTATCTGATGCGAAACCTTTTTATTGCCTTTGATGGTTGAGTGTGTTGTAGATGTCGGATGCCGTCCTCCCTTTTCATACTTCAAAGGAAAAAAGAGGGGAAAAATATAGAACAGAAGCTCGGGGGTTGGCATGTTCATGTTTCAGTCACGATTCTTCTTTTCCAAGCTCCATTATGCGCTCGGCGGCCGCCTTAAGCGGGAGCTTGTCTAACAGCCTTGATTCCTCCGCCTTTATATGATAGACGTTTGCTGCGATTAATGCGCCTACCGCGATGCCGGCAATCACGCCAATAAAACCGACAACGACAGAGGCAGCATTCACCCCTTCGTTTGCGGCGTTAACTGCCCCTTTGAATACGTCATGCAAGGCGGTGCCAATCCACGAGCCTGCAAATCCGCCGCACATTGCGCCTGCAACACCGAACACAACCCTGGTTGTCCAATGAGTGTCAAGTGCTTCGAATGACACCAGGTCTGCCCACTCAAATAGCTCCAGATAGCTCTTTGCACCCCCAATATCTGAACTGAAACGGGATTGAACATTGCCCAAGGATTTTCTGATTGCGGATGCGGCAGTGTATTCCAATTTGGAAATGCCGTCAAGGGAAGCGTCGCCTGCGTATCCTTTATTTTTGTACCTATTGGCCAATTTTTCCTGCATTTTCATGATTTTGTTGTACTTATGAAGCATTGGAACAAGCGCCTTGTCATTGTCCAACTTGTCACTTTCCACTTTTTTGGCAATGTTTTCAATACCCCTAAGCAAGCACTTGCTTCTGAATTCAGAAAAATTCCTGGTGATTTGCAAGCTTTTCGGGATTACAGCTGATTGATTTGCGATGCAGTTCATAGTCACACCTCTGTGTTATTTAACATAATATTGTGTTTATAAAACCATCACCACGCCGGCATTCCCGTCCTTTACAAACATTCTTTAATCTGTGTCCCATTAAATGGTTGGGCAGGTGTTAATTTGGAGCCTCAGGACAATTCACAAACAGAAGGAATCGGCACATTCGCAGTAAAAGCCGGCTTGGCGCAGATGCTCAAGGGCGGCGTGATAATGGACGTCGTCAATTCCGATCAGGCGAAAATAGCCGAGGAAGCCGGCGCAGTCGCGGTGATGGCGCTTGAGCGCGTCCCATCCGACATAAGGCGCGACGGAGGAGTTGCGCGCATGTCTGATCCTTTAATGATAAAGGAAATCAAGGCGGCTGTGACGATTCCGGTGATGGCGAAATGCCGCATAGGGCATTTTGTCGAGGCGCAGGTGCTCCAGGCGCTTGAAGTCGATTACATAGACGAGAGCGAAGTCCTCACTCCCGCCGACATGGAGCATCACATCGACAAGTGGCAGTTCACGGTGCCCTTCGTCTGCGGCTGCCGCGACCTCGGTGAGGCGCTGCGGCGCATATCGGAGGGTGCTGCGATGATCCGCACAAAGGGCGAGGCGGGCACAGGCAACATCGTCGAGGCGGTTCGCCATATCCGCGCGGTCGGCAGGGGCGTTTCCGACCTTAAGGGCAAGAAGAAGAACGAGCTTTCAGCGGCGGCGCAGGAAATGCGCGTCCCCCTCTCGCTTGTGGAAAAGGTGCTTGAGCTCGGGCGGCTGCCAGTGGTGAATTTCGCGGCAGGCGGAATAGCGACCCCCGCGGACGCAGCGCTTTGCATGCAGCTTGGCTGCGACGGGGTTTTTGTGGGCAGCGGCATATTCAAGTCATCCAATCCTGAAAAGCGCGCGCAGGCGATAGTGGATGCGGTGGCGCATTTCACCGATGCGCACAAAGTGGCATCTGCATCGGAAGGGCTTGGAGAGGCGATGTCAAGCCTCGACATGAATTCTCTCAAGCAAGAGGACAGGTTTGCCGGGCGCGGCATCTGAAAAAACCAATCGAACCTTGATTCACATGATAAAAACAGTAGGCGTCCTTGCTCTCCAAGGGGGCGTGGACGAGCACATAAACGCCCTTCTTTCGGCTTCAGACAAGCTTCGGGCCCCAGTGCGGATAGTTGAGGTGCGCTCTCCAGAAGATATGGAAAGCCTTGACGGGCTCATTCTTCCAGGCGGCGAGTCAACCGCGATTTCGCGCCTTCTGCTTCGCTCAGGGGTGTTCGAGAAGGCAAAATCCGTCAGGAAAATAATGGGCACGTGCGCAGGCGCGGTGCTTCTTGCGAAAAAAGTCGAAGGCGCAACATCCGACCAGCGCTTCTTTTCGCTCATGGACGTTTCCGTGTCAAGGAACGCCTACGGCTCGCAGCTTTCCTCTTTCGAGGCCGATTTTGACACCATGCTCGGCAAGGTGCACGGGGTTTTCATCCGCGCGCCCAAGATGTCCGCAACATCAAAAGCAGTCCAGACAATGGCATTCCACGGAAACGACCTTGTGGCGGCATACCAGACAACTGGCAACAGGCATTATCTAGCGCTCACTTTCCATCCCGAGCTTACCACGACCAAGTTCCACGAATTTTTCCTGAAGCTGTGATGAGGGCGAAAGGCGGCGATCCGCTTTCTTGATGTTCCAGGCGTCTCATCGGGCTTCCGCTGTCTATATTTTTCCTTGCAGGATTCGCCTAACCCTGCCTGCCGCGCGCGCATTCGGTGCAGACAAACCCGGTCTTGCACTGGGGGCGGCCGCAGTTTCCCTTGCCGCACATCCTGCATGTTTCAGTCGCGGTCCTGCCGCAGATGGCGCACAATCCGGCAATATTCATACGTATCCCTAACAAAATTCGAGTGCAAGGTTTAAAATCTCTGCTCAATTTTGGCGTTCTACGGCAAGAAAGCTTATTTTCGTAAGATCGTAAGGGTGCTACTTCAGTATGCCGAAGCCGGCAAGGCGCCACCGCTGCCCGAGCCTCCTAGTCATCGCGACCTTGCTTTTTTTCTCAGCGCATATCGGCCGCTTGAGCTTTATCGTGACAACGCCGCCCTTCAGTTTCATTATCGCGCCAACCGATGTAGCCGTTCCTGCCGAAACCACGATCGGCTCACCCATGCGGAGCGCCGGGTTGTCAAAGCCTTCGCGCTTGAGAAGCGAGTATTCAAGCTCGATGTCCGATAAGACAAGCGGCAGCGTTCCTTTCTTCCCGATCATGTTGCCCGACAAATGGTCTGACTTTGCGATTGACGGGTCAAGGCCGGTTGCAATGCCGATAAGCCCTCCGGGCTTTGCTTCCTCCACTGATGTCCCGCCTGCCATGAGGGCGCTTATCTTGAGGACAACCGGCTCAATGGTTTCCTTGTCCTTTTCCTTGTTTTTCTTGGTGATGCCGGGCAGCATCTCAATTTCATCGCCCACTTTCAACATCCCCTGTATGAGCGATCCGCCAATAACGCCTCCCTTCAGCTTTGCAATCTGCGCGCCAGGCTTGTTGACGTCAAACGAGCGAGCGACATACATCCTCGCCGGAAGCGTCAAGTCCCGCTTTGGAGTCGGGATGTGCCCTTCAATCGCCTCGATGAGCTTGTCTATGTTGGCATTGTAGTTTGCGGATATCGGTATTATCGGCGCATTCTCAACTGACGAGCCCTTGAGGAATTTTTTTATCTGCTGGTAGTTCTCAATCGCCTTTTCCTTTGTCACAAGGTCTATCTTGTTCTGCACAACGACAACATTCTTTATGTCGAGCGTGTCAAGCACCATCAGATGCTCTTCGGTCTGAGGCTGGGGGCATTCCTCGTTTGCGGCAATGACAAGTAGCGCACCGTCTATGATGCTCGATGCCGCAATCGTGGTGGTCATAAGCGTTTCATGCCCCGGGGCATCCAGGAATGAGACGTGCCTGCTTACAACCCAGTTTTCCTTGTCTTTCGCAGCTTCGGCTTCTGTCGCATAAGCCGTGCCGTCCTTGTTTTTGTAGAACGTGGTGTCGGCATAGCCTATCTTTATCGTGATTCCGCGCTTAAGCTCCTCGGAGTGGGTGTCTGTCCACTTGCCGGTTATGGCCTTAGTAAGGCTGGTTTTGCCATGATCCACGTGGCCGACCATGCCTATGTTGACTTCAGCCTGCAAACAATTCCCTCGTTAATCCGTCTACTTCTTTTTTTCGTCCTTCTTCTCGCCAGCAGCCTTTGGGAATAGCTCCTCAAGAGGCTTTGAGCCATACTGCGTCACTTTCGCATTGACTTGCATTATCTGGTCGGAAATCAGGTTGCCGCGCACATTCCTCTTCGCGCGCATGCCCTTGCCCTCGAACTTATAGCCCGCACCGCTTGACAGGATGACGCCTACCCTTCTCGGGCCGCTCACGTCGCGGCGCATCGGGAACCCAGCCATGTCGCTCCCTCCGGTTATGACTAGCTCATACCCGTCAGCGCCAACCAGCCCTCCCTCGACCTTGTCGCTTATTTTCTTGCCGATGAAGTGCGACTCCTTGTCTTTAGGTATTTCAAGGCCGAAGCACTTTCCGCTCTTTGGGTCTCCAATTACAATTTTCATATATCTCACCAGAGCCGAAAAGGCCGGCTCAGCTTTGGCTTCCCCTTATGGGGGCCGTTGGCTCAATTGGAGATGTCTTGTTTATAAACCTGGCGCATGGCTTATAAAACGTTCCACTTAGATTCACAACATATAACCAAAGGCGGATTTGATGAAGATATCATATATAATCGGCAAATCGCCTATGCGCGGTTTTGATCCGGCGCACTCTGCCAAGAAAGCCATCGAATTCGTCGGCGAATTCAGAGGGGCAAAAAATGCCTTTGAGAATCTTGACTTAACCATAGTCTCAAGAGAGCTTCAGGGCGATTTTTTTAGTGGTAAGAACTGTTCGCCAGAACTCTTGAGCATGAATCTGCAATTGCGGTCAGCCAAACTCAAGCTTGCAGGCATCTGCCAAGGGTCAAGCATGTTCATTCTCGAGCCGCATCCGCTGGAAATCGGCTGTGGCGAGTTTTTGACAAGACCGAATAACATCGTTTTCGAAACCAAGCTTAGCCACGAGCTTAACCACTTTGTCGACAATGCCATGGGGTTCGAAGTGAAATATTTGGCGAAGACGAAGCCGCCTTTCTACAAACGGGCGCTATCTTCTGTCCTGGGCGCGCTGTTTATCCACACCAATCTGTTCCAAGGCAATCTAGCCCTTAAAGCGTTGGATGCGATCAGAGAATTAAACAAAATCAGCAAAAGAGGCGCATTGAAGCAGATCATCGAAGGACGCGCAAAACTGGTCGAGCTCCATTATCTTCTGGCAGAATCTAAAAAAGAAGAACATGCGAATTTGCGCTCTTTTTTTGAGAAGCAGGTTGCGCATTGCAGGTTAGATTATTACCCGCAGGCATTGAATTTCATGGAAAAAATCTCGGATGCGCTCGGCTCGCCCAAGCTCGCGCTTGATGCAACATTCGAGCTTCTTCCGACGATGAAGGAACTCAAGCATCCTGAAAGATATCTTGCGAGGCTAGCGGATTCAGCGAGGGCTAAACCCTAATCCACTTGCCCCTGACATCCGCAACCATGTCCTCGTATCTCGCGCCGTAATTAGAAAAGTAGGCGGCAGGCTCGATTGCAAGCGCGGATGCCACAAGCAAATCCTCCGAATTTCTCCCCAAATGCGGGTACTCGTGCACTTCCATGCCGATTCCATGCCCGATTGCGTGCGCGAGGTCAGGAAGCCCGTTTTCTTTCATAAGCTTTCTCCCAAGCGCGGAGACATCGCTTCCCTTCTCGCAACTTGGCAGCGAATTGAGGATTTCATCGAATATTTCATGGCATTTTTCATATGTTTTCTCCGCTCTCATGCCCCCTTTCCTGAAGTAGCACCTTGTCAAGTCTGCACAATACCCGTTCAGTTTCACTCCGAAGTCCACAAGCACCATGTCGCCCAGTTTCGCCTTTCCTGCGTGGTAGTGAGGGAAGCGCGTGTTCTTGCCGGTTGAAACAATAGGCTCGAACGAAATTTCTCCCCTGCTCTCAAGCGCAAGCATCTTCAAATGCGAATGAAGCTCCTCTTCGGTTTTGCATTCCCATGGGTCAAGTTTATCGAGTATCTTTCGCGTAACTTTTGCGGCAGCCCTTATCTTTGCCATCTCAAATGCGGATTTCCTGCCACGTACAGACATTGCCTTCTCGCCAAGATTAACGAATCTGAGGCGGGTCTTTCCCTTTAGTGCAGAATACCTTGCGCAGGTGAATTCGTTTGCCGCAAAGCCGACCTTTCCCCTGCCAGCGGCTTTCCTGATCTGCTGCACTACATCTTTCCCAAGGAGTTTCACAGGATATTTCGAGAGCTTTCTTGCCAGGGGATAATTCATCTCATTCGTAAGAAGCGCACCCTTATTCTTCCGGAGCACCAGATAGCTGCCGTCGATGTCGCAGCCAGAAAAATAGCGGAAAGCGTTGCTCCCCCCTTTGGTGGAGTCTCCGTTGTAAAAAAGCGCGCTTTGGAATTTTGCTCCGGAAAACAGGCGCTCTTTCCTTTCCTTCAGCTCAAGGACGGGCGAATCATAAGTCATGCTTATCACTCGCATGCGGCATTTTTTATTCTATTGCCTTCAAACATCCATCATGCGTTTCATCACTTTCAAGCCCGTGCACTTTCCCGCATTCAGGAAAATGCTTGCCGAATCCACCAACCTTTTCGGCGCAGCTTGGAAAAAGCACATGCTTGACTTATTCGGCGGCAAGTGCAAGGAACATAACGCAAAGTGCTATGCGGTGCTGGAAGGCAGCAAGCTTCTAGGGGCATTCTCCACCCGCCGGGAGGTTGAGGCGCTCGTGCTCTATTTCATAATAATAGGCAAAGACGCACAGGGCAAAGGAATCGGCAGGGCGATTGTGCAGCAAGTAGAAAAGATGGCAAAAAAGGAGGGAGCAAAATTCATCCGGCTGGATGTATATGCCTGCCACGACATGCTCGGCTTCTACAAAAAGCTCGGCTTTACGGCAGGAGGCCGCGTCCGTTACTACGAAGAGGACAATGACGACCAAATTTTCCTCTACAAAATGATTTAGTCAGGATATTCAAAGCGGCAGGAACGCAAGCACAGAATTGAATTTAGATAGAAGCTTTAGCGCAACTCTTGCCTGCCTGCGGGACAACTCCCTTTTTTTGCAGTTAGAAACGAATCTTTCAACTGCGGCAATCGCTTTAGGTGCGTCAATGTCATCGTCCATTGCTGCTTCGAATTCCATTTTTGCGCCTGTTGTACGCATTTCAAATTCTGCGGCGCCTCGCCCGTTTGCTTTCTTTATCGCGGCAACCCAGTATTTCAGCGCCGCAAACCTTTTTCGCACAGCTTCCATCCTTTCTGCAGTATAATTCAGCCTTTTCCTGTAATGAACCGACAGGAGCAGCATGCGCACTTCCCGCGGAGTTATTCCCTTTTTCACAAGATCAGGCAGGCGCACGACATTCCCCTTTGACTTGCTCATCTTCTTCCCGTTTATGATAAGGTGGCGCACGTGCATCCAGTATTTTGCATAGCTTCCGCCGTATTTAGCTTCCGCAATCGCGCGAGTGTTCTCGTGATGGTTGAATAAATTGTCCCTGCCGCCCATTGCCAAATCAATGTGAGCACCAAGCGTGGCAGTGGACATGACCGCGCATTGTATGTTCCATGCGGGCTTTCCTCTCCAATGCATCATCTCGCTGCATCCCTGGCATGGTCTGCCGCAGGGCTCCATAAGCAAAAAGTCGCCTGACTGGTATGGCTTGTACTCCTCCCGCAAAAGCGGCTTGTTATGGTCAGCTATCTTCTTTCCAATCAGCTTTCCATATGCAGAATATTTTGTGAGGTCAAAGTAGGTCTTGCCCTCCAGCCTATATGCCTTCCCAGTTTTCACAAGCGAATCCGCGAACCTCGCCATCTTGCACGCATATTTGCTCACGTGCGGGTAAATGTCCGCAGGCAGGATGGAAAGCGAATCAATGTCTTTCCTGAAAAGTTTTTCGTATTTTGCAGTCATGCTTTTCCTATTCACGCCGGTTTTCCTCACTTCCTTGATTATGGTGTTGTCCAGGTCGGTTATGTTCATCGAGTGCCGCACGCGGAATCTATGGTAAAGAAGCAGGCGCTTTACAGTATCCTCGGTCACATATGTCCTGTAGTTGCCGATGTGCGGGCGGGAATAAACAGTCGGTCCGCAAGTGTAAATCTTCACATTCCTGCCATCGCGCGGCCGGAAAGCCTCTTTTTTCCTTGAAAGGCTGTTGTAGACTTTCAGCATCGGAAAAACCTAGATCTGCATTTTTTCAAAGCTCTTGCTTCCGATTATCATGAATACTGCTGACACGACAAGCAGGACGGCAATATCCACTGCAACACCGAATTGCGTCATTCCAAGCAACGCATAGCGCATCAGGTCAACACCATATGTCAATGGATTGAGTATAACCAGAAAATTGAGATAGGATGGCAGGCCCTCCACAGGGAAAAGCGCGCCTGAGAACATGAATAGCGGCCACATCACAAAGCTCATCACAAGGTTGAAGCCTTCCGGGCTTTTCATGCTCGAGCCGATTATCAGCCCAAGGCTCACCATGCACATGGAAACAAGCATCGCAACGCAAAGTGCGCCAATCGCAGCCCAAACGCTTGGCACAAACCCGAGTGCAATGCCGATAAAGAGGAGTATTGCAACCTGCACGAACACGTCCGACATGCCGCCGAGCATCTTGCCCACAAAGACTGAGCTTCTGCTCACAGGCGCGACCAGCACTTCTTTTAGGAAATCCAGCTTCCTGTCCCATATTATGTAAAGCCCGTAGAAAATCGAGCCGAACAGCACGGACATCGCAATAACTCCTGGGAATATGAATTGCTGGTAGTTCATGCCAGATATTTCCACGCTCGCGCCAAGCCCGCCGCCGAAAACCACTATCCACAAAAGCGGTGTCACTATCGCGGAGATCACCCTCTCCTTCTCGCGCGTGAAAACCTTTATCTCGCGGAGCCAAAGCGCATAAACCGCATCAAAGAATCCCATTTCAATTACCCTTTCGTGTGCCGTGCCTACTTGTTGTTCATTATCCGTTCCATGAACCCGCCTTCGCCGGATTCCTCGCGTATCTCCCTGCCGGTGTATTTTATGAAAACGTCATTGAGGCTTGCAGTGTGGATCTCAATCGAGTCCACATTCAAGAGCAATTTGAGGAGCTTGGGCAGGTTTTGGTGCGGCTTTGAAATATTCGCGCAAACCGCCTTGCCGTCCATCCTCACATTGGTGGCAAACTTCATTCTCTTGAGCTGCAGAAGCATGGCTTTCGGATTTCCCGTAGACAGGCGCACGCTGTCGCCCCCAAGCGAATCCACCATTTCTTTCGGCGTGCCGACCTTGATTATCTTCCCATGGTCGATTATTGCCACCCTGTCAGCGAACTGCTCTGCTTCCTCCAGGTAATGCGTGGTGAAAACAACAGTTGTGCCCTCGCGCTGCGACATCTTCTTAATGTACTGCCAGATGTGCTGCCTTGTCTGCGGATCCAGCCCCACGGTCGGCTCGTCCAAGAAAAGTATTTTCGGCCAGTGGAGTATTCCGCGCGCAATCTCGAGGCGCTTTCGCATGCCGCCCGAGTATTCCTTCACCTGGCTGTCCTTGCGCTCGGTCAGTCCAACTAGCCCGAGCATGTCCGCAATCCTCTCCTTTCTTTTTTCCGCAGGGACGCCGTAGAGAAGCGCGTGCATTTCCAGGTTCTCTTTTCCCGAGAGCAGGTCATCGACAGATGGCTGCTGGAAAACAACCCCTATCATTTTCCTGACCGATATCGGGTCTTTTGAAACGTCAAAGCCTGCCACATTCGCGCTTCCGCTTGTGGGCATGAGAAGCCCGCAGAGCATGGAAATTGTGGTGGTCTTTCCAGCGCCGTTCGGGCCAAGAAGCGCAAACACCTCTCCGCTTTCAACCTTCAGGCTTATTCTGTCGACTGCCTTGAGCAACTTGTAGTGCTTCGAGAGGTTCTCGATTACTATCGCTGGGGATTTTTTCATGCGCTAACCTGTAGGTAGCAACGCAGCCAAGCTTATAAAACCGGCACGAGCGCGCCAGAATCTAGTCGCTGTCAATCCTTGGCGCAAGGTAGTAGACGACCTTTGCCGACTCCACCTCGTATTCTATCTTGAGCGGCTTGTTCGAAGCCAGGTTTATCGTGAGCACCGCCATGTCCGGGCATGCTTTCACAATATCCTCTAGGTATTGGAGCGGGAAAGTCGCCTTTGATGGCTTGGTCACCTTCATCTCAACGATATTCTCGCTCGTTTGCTCGTTTTCCTCGGTAAGATCAGTCGAGTCTCCGTGCACCTCGATGAAAAAGCCCTGATCGTTCGCCTCAAGCGAAATGTGCGAGCTCACAAGCGATGCGTCGCGCAGCGTTTCCTTGAAATTCGCCCCGGTTATCCTGACAAACGCGTCGTGCTGTATCGGCGGCTCCTTCGTTGCGCCCGCCGGCATGTCGAGGATCGGCACCTTGAAGCTTCTCTTGCGCCTGTTCCCTATGAATCTCAGCTGAAGCTTGTTCTCCTCTTTGGATATCTCCAGTTTCTCCGAACCCCTTGTCCTCGAAAGTATCTTCGAGAGGTTGTCAAAGTTCAAGCCGACTTTTGCGGAAGGGGTGGGCGCGCTGTACTCGGAAAATGAGCTTTTCGGCATGGAAAACGACACCATGGCGATCTGGGAGGGGTCCATTGCGCGGAGGAACAGCCCTTCCTCGCTCACTTCCAGCAATCCTTCATCAATAAGATTCACTATAGCGTCAGTGGCGTTCTTGTAGCGCTTGGCATCATCAACTGCGAATTTGAACATAATACACCCTCCCTAAGCCCAATTTGGCGGTGCAAATTTTTAAACTGTATGACCATTGTAGAGCCATGGCAGAACAGCTTTACCTCAACGACAGCTATCTTCGCACGTGCAAATCAAAGGTAATTTTTGTAAAGGACGGCAAGTTCATAGAGCTTGATCGCACGGTTTTCTACCCGCGTGGCGGAGGCCAGCCCGCCGACACCGGGAAGCTCATGCGCGGAAGCGAGGAGTTTCCGGTTGTTTCAGTTGCCAAGTCAGAAGGCAAAATCCTCCACGAAGCATCGCGCGAGGGATTGCAAGCTGGCGACGAGGTAGAATGCCAAATCGACTGGGAACGCCGCTATCGGCTCATGAAAATGCACACTGCCGGGCACATACTCTCAGCAATCATGTTCAAGCAGCAGGGCATACTGATAACGGGCAACCAGATCGGTCCTGACAAGACGCGCTTCGACTTTTCTATGGAGAATTTCGACAAGGCAGCTTTCCAGACCTTGGTGGACGGGGCTAACGCGGCAATCTCGCGCAATTTGGAAGTATTGGTTTCCTGCCTGCCGCGTGAGGAGGCGATGAAGCTTCAAGGCGCGGTGAAGCTCGCCGTCGCGCTCCCCCCTGAAGTAAAAGAGCTTCGCATGGTGAAAATCGGTGACGTCGACTTCCAGGCCGACGGGGGCACGCACGTGAAAAACACATCTGAAATAGGGAAGCTGGTTTTCATCGGCGCGGAGAACAAGGGCAAGGCGAACAGAAGGATTTATTACTCGCTTGATCCGTAGTGGTGTTATGGCAAACGCAAACCCGCAAGTGATTGTCTATAGCACCCAATCCTGCCCCTATTGCGTGCAGGCAAAGCGCTATCTTGAAGAGCAAGGGGTGAAATTCGAGGTGCGTGACGTGGGCGCGGACAAGAAGGCGGCATTCGAGATGTTCCAGAAGTCGGGCCAGATGGGCGTGCCGGTGCTTGATGTGAACGGCACGATAATCGTCGGTTTTGACAGAATGGCGCTCCACATCGCTCTTCTGACTGTGAAAAAAGGCTAGCCGTGAACAAAGATTAGGCGGGGTATGTTTTTGTGCTTGAAGAATTCGCAGCGCATGTTACCTATTCCCTTCTCGGGCTTGAAAAGGGCAGCCAGTTTGGCTTATCCGCAGAATTTTTCATCTACGACTCGATAAAAGTCACGCTCCTTCTTGCGACCGTTGTTTTCATCATGGGCGCGGTGCGCACGTTCGTGACACCTGACAAGGTGAAAAAATGGCTGCATGGAAAAAACGAGGGCCTGGGAAACGCGATGGCTGCACTTTTGGGCATTCCCATTCCCTTCTGCTCCTGCTCCGCAGTTCCCCTTTTCATGGGTTTTGTGGGCGCAGGCGTGCCGCTTGGCATCACATTCTCCTTCCTCATCGCATCGCCACTGATAAACGAGGTGGCAGTCGCCCTCCTCTTTGCCATGTTCGGCTGGCAGATAGCGCTTCTTTACATTGCAACCGGCTTTGCGATAGCCACATTCGCCGGGATTGCGATAGGGCGGCTCGGCCTTGAGGGGGAAGTGGAAAAATTCGCGCTGAAACCTGTAAAAGCATCAAAGGAAAAGATGATGAACTGGAACGCGCGGGTTTCATTCGCAGCAAACGAATCAAAAACAATCACGCTTCGGGTGCTGCCATACATACTCATCGGCATTGCAATAGGCGCGCTTATACACGGCTTTGCACCTGAGGATTTCCTGCTCAACATCGCCGGCAAAGGCAACGCGCTTGCAGTCCCGATTGCCGTCCTCATCGGCATTCCGCTTTACTCCAATGCAGCGGGCATGGTGCCTATTGTCGGCGTGCTTATTAGCAAGGGCATGGCGGTAGGCACCGCGCTTGCGTTCATGATGAGCGTCATCGGGCTCTCGCTTCCAGAAATGATAATCCTGCGCCGCGTGCTTCGGCCAAAGCTCTTGGCGGCATTTGCGGCAATCCTCTTCATAGCATTCGTGCTAACAGGCTATTTCTTTAACGCGCTTCTTGGCTGAGGGGAAGGACACGCTAAAGCTGCATTTCCCGCAGCGCTTCGTATGCCTCGTCCCTGTTCTTGTAAAGCAGAAGCAGGATGTTTCCTTCTTGCTTTTTTACCTGCCAGATGAGACGGCGATGAATCGTCCTTTTTGAAAACACATTGGCATAATGCTCAAGGGGTTTTCCCAGCTCAGGCTGCTTTTCTATTTTGTCAAGAAGATCCTTGAGTTCCTTGCGCTCGTGCTTGTCCAGCTTCTTGACGTCCTTGTCAAAAACCGCGGTGGACTCAAAAATCATATCAATCTAGCTCTTTAAGCGAGAATTTTCTGGTTTTCATCTTCCCGGAATCGACTTCTTTCAGGATTTTTCCGCTCAGATTCTCGAAAACCTGCTCTTCAGTAAGCTTGTGCTCCTGGTCGAACTGGTAGAGCGCAAGCCTGATTGCCTCTGTTTTGGTCTTTGCGTACCCAAGAAGTATCATTGCATCCACCACATCGCCAGTGTAGCCGGAAAGCTCAATGTTTGCGTTTGCCATTAAACCACCTTTTTAGTGTTTTATTACTATATTGATAAGAATTTAATAAGAAAAGCATATAAATCTGCTTTTCAACAGGCAGAAAAGTGTCTCAGCTGTGGATTCTTGCAACCCTGCCGCTGTTCGCCTTAAGCAGCTCATCCGGTGCAATCTTCACAAGCCCGTTCTCCGAGCCGCCGCCAGACAATACAAAATCACGTTCCATCACTCTTTCATCTATCAAAAAAGTTGCCGCATACCCAAAAGAAGGCGTTCCGCCTGCAGGGTAGCCTGTTTTTTCCAGTACTTCCTGCGCAGTCATCATCCTCAATTTCTCAATGCCCAGCAATTTGGCAGCCTCTTCCCTACTTGCCCTATCTTCGCCCTTCACAATGCAAACAACAGCATTCCCTTTTGCATCAATCAAGCATACATTCTTCACAAAGTCCTCTGGTTTTGCATCCGCTGCGCGCGCTGCTTCCTCTACAGAGTGGCATGTTTGCTCAAAGTGCATGTGTTCTGCGGCAATTTCGTTGTCAATGATAAAACGCTTGAGCTTGGCTTCAAAATCGATTTCCATCAACAAATACTCCAAGCATTCAAATAAAAAAGCGCCTGTTCCGCCTGGAAAAACAGCCTACGTCTTCTCGTATTTCGCGTAATACCTGTCGCAGCCTTCCGGGGTCGGAATCGCCGAGGGTGAAATGAAAAGCTTCAGATAGCCGATGTAGGGGGCGTTGAACAGGATCCTGCCCTTTGAGCGTTCCACTTCAACCGGCCTGTTGCCCTTCCTGCTTGCCTCGTCGTATACCTGGATGTCCAATATCGGGTTGTTTTCCCCCTTTGTCAAAAAGTATGTCTGGTTTTTGCTGCTCAGCTTGATGAATACGCGGTGGATGATGTCCCCTACCCGCGAATAGTATTCGCTCCTGTTTGGCTGGTAGACAACCACGTCGTTTGAAAGGTTTTCGTAATACCTCTTGCCGTTCACTTCAAGATATGCGACGCACGGGCCGGTCTGGCGCACGCCGGTTTTCGGGTAGAGGATCTCGCACCTTTCATAGCCGATTGTGAGCGGCCCATGCTTCTCGAAGAATTTTTCGGGAGCGAGGATAAAGCTATTGCAGATCGGTTCGCCCTGGTGCTGCGCGCAGTATGCGTAAAGCGAGCCGTTTACGTCGAGCACGCCGTTTCCATCCTGGAACACGCGGGCGGTCCCGATTCCGCCAAGCGACTCGACCTTTTCAAGGGGCGCCGATATCCTGTCACCGGAAAGAAGCACCATGTCCCCCCTTTGTATGTGGGGCAGCATCGAGCAGGAGACAATCGCATTGATGGGCGAAGGGGTGTTGAGGATGAAGCCTGCGCCAAACCAGATGATAAGGGCTATCAGAAGGGCGATTGCGGTTTCCTTAAGCTCGTTTTTTATCCCGTGCTCGCTTGCGCCAATCAGGAATTCGAGCGCAACCACCCAGACTATGCAAAGCCCGATAAGAAGCCCGAGCAGCATCATACCGGTAAAAACATAGGCGACAAACAGGCATATGATGAGCACATAGAAAAAATTGTGGTTGGCTGCGATGCCGAGCCTTTCCTTAAGCTTCGAATCCTTTTTGCCGTCCAAGAAAATCAGCCACTTACTGCTTTTTCGGCTTCTTGGCGTCCTTGAGCGCTTCCTTGAACTCGGCCGCCTGCTTCTTCAGCTTTTTCACTGCGAACTTCAACGCGGAAAGCGCATTGCCTTCCTTTGTTCGGAGCATGAGCACCGGCGCCGCAAGAACCGGATGGTCAAGGCGGTATGCCGCAAACTCCGTGCCTTTGTCCTCGAGCAGCAGCTCTTTTAACGCATTCACAAACCCGACGTCTTCCCCTTTTATCGCGACTTCGATGTAGTCCTTTTCGTTTTTGATGACCTCGATTTCCATTCCATCATCCCCGTTTTAGCCTTTGCCGTCTATATTCGCCTTCCGATAATCGTTTGCTATTTTGCGGTTGTCCTTCCATTCGCACGACTCGCATTTGAGTATCCCGCTTTCGACTTTCATGCCGTGGCGGCATTTCGGGCAGAACGCCTTTATCGCGCCAAGCTCGTCGGAGTCGGTTGCAAGCCTAAGCTCGCCGTTCCGCATGTCCACGATTTTTGCGCGTATTATGTCCCCGACCTTGTACTCGTCCCGCACGTTCTTCACATAGCCGCGCTTTATCATCGATGCGTGGAGCACCGCATAGTCGTTTGTCTCGCTGAAGCGTATGTCTGCGCCGCCGATCATTACGCTTACAAGCGCAATCGGCTCTGAAATGTTCTCCACGCGCCCCAATATGACCATGCCTGGCACAAGGACCTTCCAGGGCCTTTTCTGGCCGATGGAGAGCGTCCTGTCCTTGTCGCCGATCTCGCCGGTGAGCGCAGCGTAAACCTTTTCCTTGTCCGCAAAAGTGCCGGCTCCGGGCAGGTATTCCTCCTCCGTGCCGATGAAATCCCCTGGAACAACGATTTTTTTATCAACCATGTCGATTCCCCAAGTCACAATCGCAAGAACGAGCGTGAATGCAAGCATTTTGATTCAATAAATATTTAAATAGCTTTTCTCAAACACCCCCCATGGCAGTAAAGAAGAACAAGTTGGTGCTGTGCATCGATCGCGACAACGACCTTTACGAGAAGGCGCGTGTCTCCGGCCCGATAATCGGGCGGGAGGCCAACCTCGAGGCCGCTACCAAGCTGGCGCTTGCCGACCCGACCGAAACCGACGCCAATACCATGTTCCGCGCCATAGGGGTTTACGACAGCATCCTAAGCGACTGCAACGCGCAGGTGGTGACTCTCACCGGGGCCGCGTCGCTCGGCTATGCGGCCGACAAGGAGATAACGTCCCAGCTCGAGCACGTGCTTTCCAATTTTCCGACAGATTCGTGCATTTTCGTCTCCGACGGCGCAGCCGATGAACAGGTGATGCCGGTCATCCGCTCCCGGCTGAAAATTGACGGCGTTGAAATAGTTGTCATGAAGCAGGCAAAGGAGCTTGAGAAGACTTATTTTGTGATACTTGAGAAGCTCAAGGAGCCGCACTATGCACGGTTGGTGTTCGGCGTTCCTGCGCTCGTCCTTATCCTTTTCGCAGCCAGCCGCTACTTGAGCTGGGGGCTGGAATCGATTGCGGCGATATTCGCAGTTTACCTTGGCGCAAAGGCGTTTGGCATAGAGGAAAGGCTCTTCCGCGCAGCTTCCGCATTCCGTTTCTCGGTCGACAAGATAAGCAGCATTGTGTACATCTTTTTTTTGATAATGCTCATCATCACGGGCTGGGCGGCATTCCAGCGCTATACCGAGGCGATTGAGAGCGGAATGGACGCAGTAAAAACCGCGGCGCTTGTCGCAAAAACGCTCTCCAATCTGCTGCTTATCTCATTCCTCATCCTTTTTGCCGGAAAGATGATAGACATACTCAACGACAAGGAACAGAAAAAAATTGAAATGTCCAAATACGGCATGTATGCGATAACCGCTGTGATCGTCTGGTTTGTGCTTTCGGTCGCCTCGGACTGGGTGCTTAACATCGAGCCGCCCTATGTCTCTTTCTCGGACTTCCTGCTTGCGATTGTCGCGAGCATGATTTTCGGGTTTGCAGGAATATTCACGATGAAACAGATAAAAATCTCCGTTGTCTCCCGCCTAAAGCTCGAGAACAAGGAGGTGTTCTCGGAGAACGGCACCTACATGGGCAAGGTGATGGGCGTCGACCCGAACGAGTCAACGCTCATATTTAAGTCCCCCCTCGGACAGAAGATAACGCTCTCGCTCGAGGATATCACATCGGTCGGCGAGCGCGTGATGGTAAGGGCAGCCTAATTCAAATCTCTATCTATCGCTTCTTTTTTCTTCTTTAGCATTCTGCTCAACCAGGGGCTCAGGGCGCCGCTTATTGGTTCCGCAATAGCCGCCGCAAAAGTCTGCCGGGAAGTCGTTCACCCCCCAAATAGCCACGGGCGAGCGAGAAGGCATTTCAGGCAAATCGTTGCCTGCCACCTTGGGTCGCGCCCTTCTCGATTCCCTTGCAGATAGAGGTATAGCCATGTAATCTTATTTGCTAAAAAAGCCTTAAAATACCACCATCTTGGTGCCGATTACATGCCTATTTCCTGTTTCTTCCGATGCGCAACAGCCCTTTCATCTTAGATATGAGTTTTTTCTTTTCCTTGCAGTCGATAAGCACCTGCTGGAGGACATCCGCGAAATTCTCAACAGGGATTATTCTTATCCTGCCCTTCATTGCCGCGGAAATGTGGATATCCCCCACATTGTTCTTGGGAACGATTATCTCCTTCACGCCGGCTTCAATGGCCGCTTCCGTCTTCGCGGTCACGCCCCCGACAGGCAGCACCTCTCCGCGCACGGAAAGCGAGCCGGTCATCGCAATGTCCTGGCGCACGGGTATCCCCTCCATTGCGGAAATTATCGCAACCGCAATCGATATCGATGCGGAATCCCCCTCGACCCCCTCGTATGTCTGCAGGAACTGCACGTGCATGTCGTACTGCGAAACGTCCCTGCCGATGTGCTTCTTTATTATCGCCGAGACGTTCTCAACGGCTTCCTTTGCAATCGTGCCGAGCTTTCCTGTCGCAATGAGCTTGCCTTCCGATTTGGACGAGGCAGGTGTGACTTCGGCAACAATCGGCATTATCAGCCCTGCGGAAGACTCGCCAAGCACGGCCAGCCCGTTCACCTTGCCGACCGAGCTGCCTTCGGACAGGAACACCTGGTAATCTTTCCTGCTTTCGACAAAGCGCCTGCCCATCTGCTGCTCGATAGTCTGGGCAACGCCGCGCGCCCGGTTGACATGCTCCTCACCGGTGTATTTTGCGCCATCCTCCTTTGCAATGTCCCCTGCCGCCCTGACAAGGCCGCCGAGCTCGCGCAAGTTGAGCGAAAGCCTTTTCTTCCGCCCCGCCTTGCGCCTTGCCTCGTCTATTATTTCTGCAACCGCATCAGCTGTGAAATGGGGAATCTTCAAATCCTTCCTGACTTCCTGCGCGACAAACTGGACGTATCTGTCCTCGTTTTCAGGCAAGTCTTCAATGGTGTCCTGGACATAGACTTCATAGCCATTGCCGCGTATCCTCGAGCGGAGCGCAGGGTGCATCGCCCGAAGATCCATCGCGTTTCCTGCAGCCACGAGCACGAAGTCGCAAGGCACCGGCTCGGTTTTCACTATTGCGCCTGACGAGTTTTCGCTCTGCCCGGTTATCGAGTATTTCTTTTCCTGCATCGCGGTAAGGAGCTCCTGCTGGCTTCGCGGCTTGAGCGAGGCTATTTCGTCTATGAAAAGCACTCCTTTGTTCGCTCGGTGTATCGCGCCCGACTCCACGCGAAGGTGCGCGGGCGTCCCAAGCCCGCCCGACTGCAGCGGGTCGTGCTTCACGTCGCCTAGGAGAGCGCCTGCCTTCGAGCCTGTCGCATCAACGAACGGCGCGGTTTTCTTGCCGGTGTTGTCCACTATGAGTTTCGGGTCGTTGTAATCGAAAAGGCCCATCTTCCTGCCGAACGTGTTGGTGAAACGGTACATCAGATACAGGATTCCCGCACCGAGAAGCACGGCAAGCACGAACCACTTGTTGTCGTTGTTGAGCGAGCCGGTCGCGTAAAGGAATATTATCACGGCCATTATTGCGAGAAGGAACAGCATGCCGCCTCCTGCGCCACCCTTGCTTTGCGCCGCCTCCCGGTTTTTCATGGTCTGGAGCATCATCCTGCCCTGGCCTATTTCCTCCTCTTCCCTTCCTTTTGGCTTCAGGGGGGTTTTCGGAGCGAACTGCAAAAGCATCTGGCGCATTTGCCTGAAAGCCGCGTACATCTGCGCAAGCTGCGGGTCTTTTTTTATTTCGTCTTCGCTAGGATACGTCTTGATGGTTTTCACAAGCGGCCGGTTCTCCTCGTTGGGGTTCGGGTAGATGAGCATGTCCTCAAGTTCGGTTACCGGCATCAGCTCCGCCATGGCCTGCGCAAGCATGCTCTTGCCCGTGCCGGGCGTGCCTATCATCATCACGTTCCTTCTCTGAGCCGCGGCCTTCTTCACGATTTTTACCGCGTCATCCTGCCCAATGACCTGGTCTATGAGCTTTGCCGGTATCGGAATTTCCTCAGTAGTCTTGAATTTCATCACGTGTGCCACCCGCCCATTAGCGCTACTTTATGATTTCTGCCGCTTCCCTGGCAAGCGCACCCACGCGCGCGTCTATCATGCCAACGAAGTTCTGCCTAGATGCGTCACATTCATTCGAGCTGCCGCAGTTTTTCACGCTTTGCCATGCGGCAAGAACCTGAGGGTCGGAAAGCGATTCAACCATTTCGTCGATTTTCTGTAGCTTCGCACTGTTCGGTATCTTGTCCGGCCCGAACGCATCGTCAAAATACTTCAACGTGAGCCCGTATTTTGCGATCTGGCCTGTTTTTACTCGCGCCTGGGCGATCTTCCCCGCATCCGTCCGCATGGCTGCAATCTCGGCGTTCTTGCGGTTAAGCAGCGTCTGAAGCGCGTTTTTCTCGCTGCTGCATTTTGTAATGGCGTCTTTTGATTCGGCGCAAGTCGCCTTTTCCAGCGCGATATTTTCGGAAAGCACGAGCTTTTCCTGGTCGCAGTTTTTAGTCAGCGAATCGTATTTGTCCTGTGAAACGCATCCGAATAGGATGCATAACGCCAGCGCTAGAATGATCGGAATTCTCATAGCCTGCCTTACTGCCGCCCCTTTTTTATTCCTAACGCCCCATTCCTGTGTTAATATCTTCCTAACAGTGTTAATATCATATTAACGCTTTTAAATGTTTGTTAATACAGTGTTGACAGTGGTTCACATGGATGGGAAAAAGGTCATGCTCATGCAGAGGCGGGAAGCGGCGTCGGAAGACGAGCTCGTCTCTCTTTGCAGGATGATGCGCCTGATGAGCGAGCGCGACACCGACGCCACGCTTCCACAGGTGCTCAAAATAATGCTCGTGCACTCGCGGAAGGAGCCGGTCGGCGGAAGCGAGCTTGCAAGGCTATCCGGGATCAACAGGCTAACGATACTCCACCACCTAAAAAGGCTTGAATGCGCGGGGTTTGTCTCGCGCAAGGAATCGGGTTATGTGATGCGCGTGCAGTCAGCCGAGGAGATGCTTCTAGAATTCCGCAAGGAAATGGAGGAGACATTTTTGCAGATGGACGAGCTTGCGCGCGAAATAGACGGCCAGTTTGAAGGATTCGAGCGCGAGTTTGCGGCGCGAAGGATGCAAAAAAAGCAAAGATAGGTGCTTTTGATGGACAAGAAACAACTGGCGGAAGAGTTCGAGCGTTTGAAAGATATGGCTGATGAGGGTGATAAAACTCCCCAACCGCATGAACACGCGGAATCGGGCGAGTGCTGCGGTTCCTGTGTTGAGGAGAAAATTTCGTCTCTTTCCGGTCAGCTTTTGCGTCTGCAGGCGGAATTCGACAATTACAAGAAGAGGACGGCGAAGGAGAAGGAGGCGCTCTCAACACAGTCCGAGGCGAAATTCATGCTGCGCCTGCTTCCGATTTACGAAGAGCTCGGGCTTGCGGAAAATGAAGCGAAAAAGATGGATGATGAGGCTGTGAAAAAAGGAATACTTCTGGTGCTCTCGAAATTCAGAGCAGCATTCGAAAAGGAAGGGCTGTCCGAAATGAGGCTTGAGGGCGAGAAATTCGACCCTTTCAGGCATGAAACCGCGATGCGCGAGGATTCTGCCGCGCCTGAGGGGGCAATCGTGCGCGTGATACAGAAAGGATATCTCTTCAAAGGAGAAATGCTGCGGCACGCCATCGTGTCGGTTTCATCCGGGAAGAAGCCAGGTGAAAAAGAGAATGAAGCAGCAAGCGATGGGGAAAACAAAAGTGAGTGATAGAACAAACAAGAGCGAATCTGAAAATGCGCTGGTGAAAAACAGTAGATATTGTGCGGGGTGAGATCATGAACGGTTTTGCAATAATAAAAGTCGAGGCTGACGCGGTCGCCATCCAGGAGGACATAGTGGCGCACTTCAATGAATACATGCAAGGTACAAGCCACGACGCCGCGGCATCGTTTGTCGGAACGCACGAAGGCTATTTCCGCGTTTCTTACAACGACAGCGTCGGAATCAGCTCGGCTGGAATAACTGCATTCGGGGATTTCCTGCAGACTTCGGGGCGCAATGTGAGTGCGATAGGCAGCACTGTTGCGCAAAACGGCTCGCTTGCAACTCAAATTTCGTTTTCGACAAGCGACGGGAAGACCGGCACGGTTCGGCTTTCCACTGAGAGAGTATACTAATAAGAGGTGGGATACATGGCAAAAATAATCGGAATCGACCTTGGAACATCGAACTCCGCGGCAGCAGTGATGGAGGGCGGAAGGCCGTCAATCGTGCCTTCAGCAGAGGGCGCATCGCAGTACGGGAAGGCATTCCCGTCCTACGTGGCATTCACAAAGGAGGGCGGCAAGCTTGTAGGCGAGCCTGCGCGAAGGCAGTCGGTTGCAAATCCCGATGGCACATTCTCCGCGTTCAAGCGCAAGATGGGCACGGATTTCAAGTATAACGCATTCGGCAAGGAATACCGGCCGCAGGAGCTTTCAGCTTTCCTTCTGCAGAAAATAAAGCAGGACGCGGAAATGTACCTTGGCGACAAGGTGGAAAAGGCGGTTATCACGGTGCCTGCCTATTTCGACGACAACCAGCGCCAGGCTACCAAGGATGCCGGCGCAATCGCGGGCTTGGAAGTAGTGCGGATAATAAACGAGCCCACAGCAGCCGCGCTTGCATACGGTCTTGACAAAGCGGGCAAGGACCAGAAAATCGTCGTATTCGACCTGGGCGGCGGCACGCTGGATGTCACCATAATGGATTTCGGCAAGGGCGTTTTCGAGGTGAAATCCACCTCGGGCGACACGCAGCTTGGCGGAACCGACATGGACGGCGCAATAGTCGACTACTTGGTCGGAGTATTCCTCCATGACAGCGGGATAAACGTGCAAACCGATAGACAGGCGATGCAGCGGCTTCGCGAAGCCGGCGAGAAGGCAAAAATAGAGCTTTCCACCGTTCTTGAAAGCGAAATCAATCTCCCGTTCCTTTCTGCCGACGCATCGGGCCCCAAGCATTTTGTGCACAAGCTCACGCGCGCAAAACTCGAGGAGATTGTGGAGCCGATTGTGAACCGCTGCAGAAAGCCGGTTGAGCAGGCGCTCAACGATTCAAAGATTCCGGTCTCCGCAATCGACCGCATAATAATGGTCGGCGGACCAACGCGCATGCCTATTGTGCAGCGCTTTGTCGAGGGTATTTTCGGAAAGAAAATGGAGCGCGGAGTCGACCCGATGGAATGCGTGGCAATGGGCGCAGCAGTGCAGGCAGGCGTTATAGCAGGGGATGTAAAAGACGTTCTTCTGCTGGATGTCACGCCCCTATCACTCGGCATCGAAACCCTTGGCGGCGTATTCACCAAGCTCATCGAGCGCAACACCACCATCCCGACCAAGAAGTCGCAGATTTTCTCGACAGCCGCCGACTTCCAGCCTTCGGTGGAGATACATGTGCTCCAGGGCGAGCGCGCGATGGCAAAGGACAACGTGGAGCTCGGGAAGTTCGCGCTTGTGGGCATTCCGCCTGCGCCTCGCGGCATTCCGCAGATAGAAGTGACATTCGACATCGACGCAAACGGCATAATACACGTCGGCGCAAAGGACATGGGAACTGGCAAGGAGCAAAAACTCCAGATTGTCGCGCCCCACAAGATGGACAAGTCCGAAATCGAGAAGAAGATGCGCGAGGCGGAGCAGTTCTCGGATGAGGACAAGAGGCTTCGCGAGGAGGCCGAGCTTCGGAACGAGGCCGAGTCGCTTGTCTATTCATCCGAAAAGACAATGGGCGAGCTTGGCGACAAGGTTCCAAAAGAGCTTTCAGACAAGGTGCGCGAAGCCGCAAAGGAGACAAAGGACGCGCTTGCGAAAAGCGACATCGCAGCGATAAAAGCCTCGCTTGAAAAGCTCAAGAAAGCGCTTTCTGATGCCGGCGCCTCCATCTACAAAGGGCAAGGCGGCGCAGGCAGCCCCGGCGGAGCAGGAGGGCCAGGCGGGGCGGGAGCAGGGCCTGACTTTGGCGGCGCAGGTGGCGCGGACGGCTCCGGACCGCAGGGCGGGCCGGGTGGCAGCGGCGGTCCGGGCGGAGAGGGCAACGTCTACGACGCAGACTTCAAAAAAGTATAATGTGATTCCATGAACCCAAGCCAAAAACTTTTCCTCTCCTGCGGTATCATCAGTGCGCTAGTGGGCATAATAACATTCGCAACTGCCTCCGCATTCATTCCCAAAAGCAGCGCGGATGTTTTCCGAGAGTTCTATTCCGTCGAAACCGCAGTGAGTGTCAGCCCTTCAGATTATCTTTATGAACTCCGTACCGGCAACCAGCCGGGCATATTGGTTGATCTTCGTACTCCTGCGGAATACGGTGCAGGGCACATGGTGACTGCGATAAATATACCTTCCGGGCAAATGGACACGCCGCAGCTTGTCGCGGCATTTTCCAAGCTTCCAAAAGGCACCGTTGCAATCAGCTACTGCTACAGCAGCTACTGCATGCTTTCGCGGAAAGTGGGGAAAGCGCTCGCTGACAATGGGATTTACGCAAAGCACCTAACCGCAGGCTGGCTTGAAATAGCGCGAGACTACAGTGGCTATGTCGTGAACGGCACCGCGCCAGGCGGGCTTTCGGCAGACCAAAAAATAAATCCGCTCGCCTGCGACCCGAGGCTTGGCGGCGAGTTCGGATGCTAAGTGATTTTTCAGGTGCAAAACCATGACTGCCAAACGTGATTACTACGAAATACTCGGTGTGAAGAGGAGTGCCAGCAAGGACGAGCTCAAGGACGCCTACCGTACGCTTGCGCTCAAATTTCATCCTGACCGGAACAAGGATGCGGGCGCCGAGGACAAGTTCAAGGAAATCTCGGAAGCGTACGCGGCTCTTTCTGATGATGCAAAGCGCGCGACATACGACCAGTACGGGCACTCCGGATTCGACCAGCGCTACTCGCAGGAGGACATATTCAGGAATGCGAACTTCGAGGACGTTTTCCGCGAGTTCGGCTTTTCATTCGGAGGCGGAAGCTCGCCGTTCGAAGACCTGTTTTCATCCGCTTTTTTTGGTTCGCCGCAGGGCGGAAGGCGTCGCGGCAGGGGAGCCGACCTGCGCTACGACATCCACATCTCGCTTGAAGATGCGGCAAAGGGCTTTTCAAAGGAATTATCATTCAGCCGCCACAAAACATGTGCGCATTGTTCTGGAAGCGGCGCAGAGCCAGGAAGCAAAGTTATCACTTGCCAAAAGTGCGGCGGCAACGGGCAGGTAAGAAGCACGAGGCGCATGGGTCCGTTCGGAAGTTTTGTGAGCGTAACCACCTGTCCATCGTGCAATGGGCAGGGCAGCAGGCCTGAAAAGCCTTGCAGCGAGTGCTCAGGCAGAGGCTCAGTTGAAGCGACTGAAAAATTCTCAGTTGACATACCAGCAGGTGTTGACACCGGTTCGCAGCTGAGGCTGGAAGGCCTAGGCGAGCGCGGGCCTTCCGCATCAGGCGACCTCTACGTATTCGTAAATGTGAAAGAGCACGAACTTTTCCAGCGCGAGGGAAGCGACATCCATCTTGAGACGCCGGTTTCATTTTCACAGGCCGCGCTTGGCGCGGAGATAGAAGTCCCCACTCTTTTCGGCAAGACAAAACTGAAGATTCCCGCTGGCACGCAGACCAATACCGTTCTTAGGATGAGGGGCGAAGGCATGCCATCGGTTCGCGGAAAGGGGAAAGGAGACCAGTTTGTGCACGTGGTTGTCCGCACGCCGACAAACCTCTCTGAAAAGCAGAAGAAGCTTCTTTCCGAATTCGACGATACGCCCAAGAAAGGCTTCTTTGACGGGATGTTCAGATGAAGAATGAATCAGGACATGCAATCATGTAACTTTCACATATGCACGTATTTTTTCCCGAATTTCCTTCTCGACCAAAACAGGAATGTATGAAAAGATAGTTGCCTTTTGGCAGTCGCGCCGCATGCGCTTCAAAAATATCCCTTCGATTGTCTGAGGAGTGATATCGGGATGCGCGCGAACTATTTTACTTATCGAGCTTTCAACTTGCGACTTTAAGGTCCTGCAGAAATTTTCATCCGGATTGGCTTTCCTGACAAAAAAGATTATGATGCCCAGTCTATTTTGTGCCTGTTTAGAAAGCGTGTATGCTGGCGGGGCGAAGACAGGTTCTCCCATCGTCACAATTCTGCCCGAAGCTGTTTTATTCCTACCGTCATTCTGCTGTTTTCGGCCCAAACAAGAACCTTTTTTTATCATTCCCTCCAAATCGATGGCATGGCAGGCGAAGAAAAGACGAACAGCGAAACAGATGAGAAGAAAAATCTTCATTGGTCAGAGCAGCTGGCGCAGGAGATAATCGCCACCAAGAAGGAGCCGTTCGTGATTTCAGGCGGGCTCACCACTTCAGGTCCCACTCACTTGGGCACAGTTTGCGAATTCCTTTTCCCTCAGGCAGTGGTGGACGCGCTCCAATATTCCGGCAAAAAAGCGAAATACTACTTCGTTGCCGACCTTGCCGATTCGTTCGATTCCGTCCCATCTGCATTCGAGCAGTATAAAATGCAGCTTGAGCCTCATTTAGGCAAGCCGCTCACTGACGTTCCCGACCCGACCGGCAAAACTGCATCGTTTGGCGACTATTTTCTTGCCGATGCGACATCCGCAATGGACAAATTTGGTGTAAAACCGGAAATAGTGCGCGCCACCGACCTTTACAAAAAAGGCGCGTTCGACAAGTACGCGCTTCTTTTCCTGAAAGAAGAGGGGAAAGTGAAGGAAATAGTGGCAAAAAGCTCGCTTCGCGACAAGCTTCCGGACTGGTGGTCGCCCATAATGCCGACCTGCCAGAAATGCGGCAAGAATGCGACCACGCGCGTGACCTCCCACACAGCGGACGAATACGAATACGCCTGCGACCGCGAAGTGAAATACGCAAAAGGCTGCGGCTTTGTTGGCAAGAACAAAATATCCGACCGCCACTACAAGCTTACCTGGAGGCTCCACTGGCCCGCATGGATGGATTACTTTGGAACGAGCGCAGAAGGCGGAGGAGTGGACCATTTCACGCGAGGGGGCAGCCGCGACACCGCGGAAGCGGCATTCAAGGAAATTTTCAATAAAGAGCCGCCCATAGGCTACAAATTCGGGTTCATTCTCTTCGAAGGCAAGAAATATTCAAAGTCAAAAGGCACGGGTATGGGCGTTTCCGAGCTGATGGAGCTTCTGCCTCCGGAAGTTCTCAAGTACATGCTCCTCAAGCCTGATTTGCAGGAGAATGTGGACATTGTCCCAAAACCTGTTAATATGCTGCGAGTGATAGATGACTATGAAAAGGCAGTCGTGCTGCTTCAAGCAGGAAGCACCGATTCCCTGACACGTGCCGACCACAAGCGCGTGCTTGCCGCGCGCCTTGCATCGGAGTCTGCTGAGCACGGGCGCGGCTGGAAAACGCCTTTCCTTGACCTTTTGCTTTTCCGCCAGCTTGCCTACAGCTGGGACAAGATAGCCGAAAAAACAGGCGACAGAGAATCGGTGCAGAAGCTTTCCGCTTACGTTGAAGCATGGGAAAGGAAAAATTTCATCCCGGAAGAGTACGCGTTCTCTTATCGACCTCAGAAGGCGCAAAGCAGCGCAGCTGCGTTTTTCTCAAAGCTCCAGCCAGGCATGAGCGCGCTCGAAATCCATAATCTGGCATTCAGCACGGCAAAAGAACTCTCCATTCAGCCCGCAATGATGTTTGAGGCGTGCTATCTGGCGCTTCTTTCAAAGCAAAAAGGCCCAAAGCTTGGAAAGCTTATAGAGGCGCTCGGCATCGAACGGGTGAAAAAAGATGCGCTCTGATATCCGCAAGGCAAACAAAGAGTACTATTCTTCCAAAGGCGAAAATATTTATTCCGATTTTTCAACATTTGCGCAAGGCAGCGCGCTTGCCACATGCAATGCAATTGAGTTTGCCAGCGATTTTTCCTCGCGCGAAGGCACGGTCGTAGTATGCGAATACGGGATTGGCAAGGGTGATTTCGCAAAAACGTTCCTCGATACGCTAAAGACAAGGAACAGGAAGCTATACAGGAGAACGCGCTATTACCTTTTCGACTTTTCCGAAAAAATGATTGAGTCCGCAAGGAAAAACCTGAAAACACACGGCGCAATCTGCATATTGGGAAAATTTGACGCGGCAGCCGAGCTTCCGTTTCTGCAGTTCGATTATTGCAGGATAAACGAGCTTCTGACCGACCTTCCAGCCGAGCTATTCATGCGCAAAGAGGAGGGAATCTACAATATGGGGATGGAAAACGGGGCTCTTGTAGGCAGGCGGAACATTTCGCCGCCCATTTTTGCGTCAAGATTCCTTGCGCGGATAGATGAAGGCAGGGCGATGCCGTTCAATTTCACCGCGGAGAAATTCCTGCTTGAGCTTTGCCGGAGGGGAAAGAAGAGCTTCCGTGTTGATTTGTTTGACTATGGCTTCTATTCGGCAGATGATGTGTTCGACCTTGAAGTTGAGGAATGGAACCGCCTGATGATACGGGATTTCGGGGGGCAATTGACGGTCGATCTGAATTTCCCCCAGATGCTTTCCGCGCTCGCGGCTGACGGATTCAGGGCGTCTTTGGAAAAGCAGAAGAATTACGCCGAGCGCGTGCTTGGCTGCCCGCTTGAGCTTTCGGATGACGATGGGAAGCTTGATTACGTTGAAGTGAAAAAGAAAAGCGACATAACCGAGGATGACGATTTTTACCATCTTAGGATAGGTAAGTAGATGCGCTTGTCAAAAAAGCAGAAGGCAAGGCTCTTGCCGCTCACGCCTTTCCAGCGCGCAGTCCTTTTCGAGTGCTTGAAAATCCCTCGTGGGCAAACAAAGTCGTATTCCCAGGTCGCACGCGCAATAGGCAAGCCAAAAGCTGCGCGCGCGGTGGGCAACGCTTTGGCAAAAAATCCGCTCGCTCCGCTCATTCCTTGCCATCGCGTGGTCCGTTCTGACGGGACGTCTGGCGGCTATTCCGCAAGGGGAGGCGCAAATAAAAAGAGGGCGCTTCTTGCCGGCGAAAAACAATTCTTTTAAATTGATCCGGGCCAGAGTCAGCCATGGAGTTCCAAGTGGTCCGCAAAATCAGGCCGCCTTCGAAAGAGGAGATGGCCGCGGGGCTGACGAAGCTATTCGATCATTTCGCAAGAAACTATTCCAAATTGGGGCTGGAAGGCGTTGGCCTCTCACCCTTGCGTTCTTCGCTATTTGAAATTCATCTGGTCGTCTATCCCGAAAAAGGCAGCAGGAAGTATTACTCATTCATCGTTGCCAGTTCGAATCCGTACGCGCTGGACGATAAGCAGTATTTTTTTAGGGGGGAATTCAACAAGGGTGGCATCAGGCTTGATGAAAAAACTTACGATGGCAAAACATGGCGCTATCCTTTTTCGAATTTGGGCGCCCAGGTGATTCAAACGGCCGTCGCTTCGCCCATAGTCAACATAACCTCGGTATATTCGCCTGAAAAGATAATCAAAGTGCCAGGGGCGTCATTTGTCCATGCTGACCGGTTCACCATAACGGTCCGAAACGATTTCTTAAACGAAAGCCTCACGCTTCACATCGTGCCTGTGCGGTTCCCGTCACGCTAGGCAAAGCTGCGACGCCAGACACAAACGTTTAAAATCACATATATACACGAATTCAACCCGGTGTGAGGGCAATCCGGGAAGGGGTTGCGGTAAGATTATTAAACAGAAGGGGAATATCTCAGCACTCTTTCTGTAGGCCAAAAAGCCGCAGGAACATTCGCTGAGGTGCTATTATGGGAATAAGACCAGCTAAGACATGCAGAACGCTTGAAAAGGTTCCGTGGGCCCGCTATTCTAAGAAAAAGCCGCGAAAGTCATTCGTAAAGGCAATGCCGCATCTGTCGCTTCTCGTTTACGAGATGGGCAACATGAAGCAGCATTTCGACTATACGTTTGACCTGGTGGCAGACCAGGACGTGCAGCTTCGGGACAATTCGCTCGAGTCCGCCCGCCAGGCTGCGAACAAGTACCTGGAAAAAACAATACTGGGGCTGTTCTTTTTCAAGGTCCGCGTCTATCCGCACAATGTCATCCGCGAAAATAAGATGATTGCGGGCGCAGGCGCCGACCGTCTGCAAAAAGGGATGCGCCAGGCATACGGCAGGTCGACCGACCGCGCCGCGCGCATAAGGGAAGGGCAGGAAGTGTTCACGGTCAATGTTGCAAAGGAGAATGCAGGGCACATAGTGGAAGCATTCCGCCGCGCAAGAAGAAAGATGTCGGGCAAATTCACTGTCCGGCAGAGGCCTTTTGCCGGCAAGATGTAGTGGTCATATGGATGGGGGCATACAGACACAACTCGACGATCTGCTTGCAAGCCTCAAGGCGGCAGGCGGAAAGCCGGTAAGTGTCCGGGACCTTTCATCCGCGACCGGCCTTTCGCAGCCAGATGTTGCGAAATGGCTTTCTGTTCTTGAAAAAAGCAACCACGTCCAACTCAACAACCGCCTTGAAGGTGTTTATGCTTCCTGGGCAGGCCCGATAAGCCAGCCCGAGAAGACAAAGCCCTATGTTGAAGGTATGGTCGATGCCACAAAAACAAAGGACGATTCGCCCGTGCCATCCGAAATATCCGATTTCGAGCAGGCAGGCAAAAGTGCGCACTCTCACAAGGACGGGCTCAGGAAAAAGCATCTCCTTATCATAGAATCTGCAGATGCCGAGCTTGCATCCGCCGCGGACAAGCTTGTAAAGATAGACAAAATGCTATCTGATTACCAAAAGAGAAAGGCGGAGCTTGCCGCAAAATCCGTCGAAGCCGCCGTGGCATCGGTTCCTGTTGAAATAGGGGAGAGTGAAAGTTCTTCTCATTCTGGCGACGGGCGTGTTTCCGGCGATGATGCGCAAGCAGAAGAAAGCGACAGGGAGCGCGCAGGTATCAGGCAAGAGGAAATCGAGCTGGTGTCTCTTCCGACTCCTAAGGAAAAGGCGCCCGTCATGGATGAACGCCCTTTGCAGCCAGAGAAGCTTGTCCCAAGGATAATCCCGATTTCCCGAAAAACTAAGGTGAAAATCGAGAAGATAAAGAAGGCAGAGCCCGTGAAGATAACTAGCGTTTCGCTCCAATTTTCCGAGAAGCTCGCAAAACAGATGCAAAAAATAGTCTCCCAATCGCAGGAGATCGAGAAGCTCCGCATGCAAAAGGAGCAGCTTCTCACAGAGCATTACATGCCCTTGCAGCGCAAGCTTGAGTGCGAGATAGAGACAATAAGCGAGCGCGTGCTCCGCATGGAAAAAGGCGTGATCAACATGCAGGGGCGCGCGGCCGCGCTGCCATCTCACGTTTCATCGGTTGAAAAGCTGCAGGTCTCAACGATAAAAGCACACGCAGAAATGCGGAAAGCTTACGACGAGGCATCTGTGCTAATAGAGGAATCCACTCTGCAGCTTTCAGACGAGCGCGAAAAGATGGAAATGCTCGCCAATCAAAGCAGGGAGGAAATATACTCCCACCAGGCAAAAACGGCAGAGCTTCAAAAAACGCTTGCGCGCATCTCCGAAATGGAGAACGAGGCGGAAAGCCTTGTCACATCCGCTCGCGCGGCGCTTGCGGAACAGGCTGAAAAACTGGCAGTTGCGGAATCCCATTCGCGCGAGCTTTCAGCACTCCGCGAAGAGATCGCGGATGGCGTTGATGCGATAAAAAAGGAAGTCTCATCAACAAAGGGATTGCTCACCACTCTTGAAAAGGAGATGGGGCAGATGCGCCACGTGGAAGAATGGGCGAATACGGTCAGGCAGGATTATGAGGCAAAGATGCTCGAGATAGACGAATACATACGGACCGGCAACCACGAATTCGACACCCTGCGCGAGTCGGTGGAGGCGAATTTCGTGCGCCGCTATCTCCACGAGCTTCGAACGCTTACCGACAGCTATTCATTCGAATTCAACCAGGCAAAGAATGCGGAGGAAACGCTCGACGAGAAGATTTCGCGGGAAAAGCGCAAGCTCGAGCAGATAATCGACAACGGGCGGCAGCTCGCCTACATTTATGAGGCGCAGGCCGGGAAATCTGGCCATGGCCCGAATATCGAACGTTACGGCGCAACGTTCAGCAGCATGTCGGACATTTCAAGCCAAAGGACAGAGCTTCAAACCGCGATTGCGCAGCTTATCGGCAAGAGGGCTGAGCACCAAAGGGTTTCTGTCGTGCAGGAAAACGCGAAAAAAGGAGAGAAAAAGGGAGAAACGCGCGAAACAGAAAAGCCCGTATTCGCGAAAAAACAGCTTCTTGCGCCCAAGACAATTGACAAGGTGCACCTCAAGCCCGCTCCAGCCAAAATAGCCTCCAAGATAGTTCAGGTGAAACACACTTCCTCGAAAAAAGCCGCGCCCGTAGTGAGCAAGGCGAAAAGCGCGGTTAAGAAGACGGCAAAGCTTAGCGGAAAGGGCAGTGCAAAAGGCAAAGCTGGCAAGGAAAGAGGCAAACCAAGCGGCAAGAAAAACAGCAAGAAGAGCAGGCGCTGAGGAGCGAATTTCCGCAACCCTTTAAAACCTTTATACATATATCAGTCGTCAGCGGCTTTTCCCGCCGTATTACCATTCAAGCGAATGGGAGGGATTTCAATGGATAAACGAATAATAACACAGGCGCTAACACTCGCGCTTGCGGACAAAGGAAAGCGCAAATTCACACAGAGCGTAGAGTTCATAGTGAATTTCCGCAATATCGATTTTACCAAGGCTGAAAACCGCCTGAATCTGGATATCCTGCTTCCCAAAGGCAAGGGCAAGGAGCAGAAAGTCATTGTTTTTGCGGATGGCCAGATGGCGCTTGAGGCGAAAAACGCCGGCGCCACCGAAGTCATCGACAACTCAGGCATTGCGAAACTTGCCGGGGACAAGGGCAGGCTTGCGGCAATGGTGAAGACGTGCGAATTCATTGCGCAGCCAAGCTTGATGGTGACGGTCGGCAAGTCTCTTGGTCAAGTGCTCGGCTCGCGCGGAAAGCTTCCGCGCCCGATAATCGGCAGCGTGAAGGAAGCCATCGAGCAGTCCAAGCGCCGTGTCCGCCTTGCATCAAAAGGCAAATACCTCCCGGTGGCGCAGTGCCTTATAGGGAGCGAAGCGATGCCGATTGACGACCTTGCCGAGAATTTCGATGCGGCATATGAAAAGGTCAAGACAAAGGCGCTTGAGGTAAACATCAAGTCGGTCTATGTCAAGCTTTCGATGGGCAAGCCGGTGAAGATAGGCGCCAAGGTGGCCGAGTAAAAAGGTGTTTATGATGACCAGGAAAAAATTCAGGGCAAAGGCCGGCGAAAAGAAGATGAGCATCGCCATTTCGCAGAAAAAGGACAAGGTCGACTCGCTTTCCAGCGTGGCAAAGAACCATCCTGTGGTGGCGCTCTTAAATATCCGCAATCTTCCTGACCGCATATTGCAGTCTTCGAAGAAGAAGCTGCGTGGCAAGGCGGAATTCTCGGTCGCAAAAAACAGCGTGATAAAGCGCGCGCTTGCGAAAAGCAAGAAAGGCGAGTCGCTTGCGGAGCACATTGATTTCCCGACAGCGCTTGTCTACACCAGCATGACGCCATACACTCTCTTCAAGTTCTTCAAAGACAACAAGGTGAAGGTGGCTGCAAAGCCAGGGCAGATTGCCCCATTCGACATCGTTGTCCCTGAAGGCGAAACCGACCTCATGCCAGGGCCTGCGCTCTCCGAGCTTAAGGGAGCGGGAATAAACGCGCAGATAAAGGCGGGCAAGATCATAATCGCAAAAGACTCCACGGTTGTGAAGTCAGGCGCAAAAATAAACGACGCGGTCTGCAAGGCGCTTCAGAAGCTCAACATCCTTCCGTTTGATGCCGGAGTCTCAATGGTTGCGGCATACGACGGCAAGTTCACCTACACGGCGAGCATGCTGGACATCGATGAAACGCAGCTCCACACAGACTTGCTCTCCTGCCTCTCGCAGGCATTCAACGTGTCATACAACGCATCTTTCCCAACTTCGCAGAACATCGAGGCCCTCCTGTCAAACGCATTTGCGCAAAGCAGGAACATGGCGATAAACGGCTGCGTATACTCGGACGTCTCGACCGAGTTGCTTCTAACGCAGGCCGTCTTGCTCGGGAACACCCTTTCCGGCAAAGTGGGAACAGAATCACAGTCAAACGCAACCGCCGACGCTTCTACGGCGGCTGCGCCAGCTGAACAGAAATAGAGTATAGAAGGAGGTAATTTCGATGAAAATTGACCCATATCTGCATGCGGCACTCGTGCTGCAGGGCGCAGGCAAGGAAATAAGCAAGGACGGCATTCTTTCCGTTCTCAAGGCAGCAGGAATTGCAGCCGAGGACGCCAAGGCGCAGGTACTTTCCGAGGCAGTCAAGGGAGTGAACTTCGAAGAGCTCCTGAAGGCAGCCGCAATGCCGGTCGCAGCCGCACCCGCGGCAGCAGCGCCTGCAGAGCACAAGAAGGAAGAGAAGAAGGAGGACCCGGCCAAGCAGGAGGCTGCAGCGGCAGAGGGACTTGCTTCGCTCTTTGGATAAATTCAGGATAAAACTCTGAGTCTATTCATTCCTTTTTTTATTCTTCTTTTTATTTTCTCAATAATTAGCGCCAGCATTTTTCTTGAATCAGGTAATCGCTTTCTTGCCTACTGCTTTGTTTAGGTTTCTGTCAAATGACAAAATTTTCGCGCCCATCTTGCGGGCAAGGTATGCAACCGACATGTCTGCCGAAGAAAGCTTGTCATGCCTCTCAAGAAGTTCTGTGATTATTTCTTCGCGTTCTTGCCTGTCAAAATGCAAAAAGCCAGTTTTCGGATCAGACGTTAATTCAAAATAAGCATTTTTTGCAGTTTCCATGCCTGCACGATAGATAAGCACAGTAATTGTCTCAAACAGTATTGTGTCCGGAAGCATTTTCTCCTCATTCTCAAGGCTTGTCGCAATCTCCATGGCTTTTGCATGGTTTGAATCGCCCGTATGGTAGAAAGAAACAAGAAAAGACGTATCAAAGATTATCACGGGAAACACCATATGCCACAAGGTCGTGGTCTATCTTTTCGGTTTTGCCCTTGAATTTCCGGTCGCGCGCCTTTTGCATTTCAACTATTTCGCGCCAAGTTATCCTCTTCTCAGGGTTCCCGCCTTTTGTCAGAAGATTAGCCACTACCTCGCTGTAGCTTTCGTCGCGCATCCGTTTGATCCGGGTCAATTCAGCATATACTGCGTCGGACAAATTAACCAGCTTGCTCATGTTGTATATGTATACATATACATTTATATTGCTTCCACCTGTGTCAGCTCAGCCTCGTATTCCTCTCCGAAAGCCTTTCAATAGCTAGCCGAAGGGAAATGTAGCTATCAATCCTGTTTCTTCTCGCCCCTTCGCGCACTTTTTCGTATTCGTACTGCACCATCTATGTCACCTCGTTTCCTAGAAAATGGCAGGTATTCCCCAAATCGCGACCGCCTCGTTCTTCGGAAGCATCACCGGCCCCTGCTCGGTCTGGAGCACCACCGATGAGCCGAACCGCGCGAATTTTGTCTCAATTTTCATCTGGCGGAGGTGGTCCACCACTTCCTTTATCTCGTCATAGGTCAATTCGTCTATGTTGAACTTCATCTGATCACCGATAAGGGGTACGGATTGGCGGCTTATATATCGGCGGAGACAGTAGGATTCCGGTGGAATTCACACTTCATACCACCATCTTTATATGTCATTCCAACTAAAATAACATGTTGATAACATGACTAACCTCATACTCCCGCAACCCAAAAAGCTCGTGATAATCGACCTAGGCCACGGCGGAAAGGATCCGGGCGCGGTATTCGGGACAAGTAAAGAGTCGCAAATAGTCCGCGCAATCGCCGCGCCCCTCATCGAAACACTCAATCTCAAGGGTGAAGTCGATGCAAAGTCCTCGTTTTCGCTTCTCACCAAGCCGGAAAATTCAGATTGGCAGGATAGGGACGCGCGTGTCGAGCTTTCAGGCTACAACGAAAAAGCATGCCGCGAAGGCAAGCAGCAGATAGGCTTGCTAATCAGCGTCCATGTAAACTCAGCGGCATATGAAACCGCGTCCGGCTTCCTGATCCTGCACAACAGCTTCCAGGAAATGGCTGAGGACTTCTACAAGTCAATGCTCGTTTTCATGAGTGTAAAAGGGCACAACATCGCCGGAAACCGCGGTCAGGCGGTATTCGAGCGGAAGGATTTGCCCATTCTGAAAGTTATTTCCTACAAAGAGGATTTCCAAAAGAAGCCGTATTCGACAGGCTTTGTCCCATCTCTCCTATTGGAAATGGGCTTCATCACCAACGCGACCGACAGGAAGCTCGTGACCGAGCAGCCCGTGCTTCTCGCGAATAGCATTGCCGGCAGCATACAGTTCATACTCGATGCAGGGTACGCATAAGCAGTTTCAAGCGCATTTCGCTTTCTTAAGAATCCGTCGAGCCGCGCAAGCTCAAGCGCGCTTCAGCAGCTTTCGCAGCCGTATAAGCGGCAGTCCAGCAACATTTTCCTTCTCTCCAACTATTCCCGCAACCACAAGCTTCGCATGCTTACCCGATGCATCATAGCTTCCAGCCCTTCCCTTCCAGTCGCTTGTTTTCAAATATCTTGCAATCGTCTTCTCGTTCAGCCTCTTCATTCTAACGCGCGAAAGCACAGAGTATTTCACCATCCTCTCGCCAGGATGCAAAACGGCAACGCCAGTCACAACGGAATGCGTTTTTCCTGAAAGCTCGCGCAGTATTCGCGCCGCAACGCGCCTCTCGTTCGTTTTGCGGCAGTTTTTCTTTCCAAGGTAAGCAATCGTGTCCGCGCCAATCACAAGCGCCCCCATCTTCCTTTTCGCTGTCTTTCTCGCCTTCAAAACAGCCAATCTTACGGCAGCCGCGCGGAAGCTCTCGCTCTTACCTATTTCTTCATCGACATTAGCAGGCGCAACTTCGAATCGTTTCACTAATCTTAAAAGAAGCCTCTTTCTTCGCAAAGACGCACTCGCAAGCACGATTTCCATGCCAATAACTACCCGCTTCAGGATTAAAAGCCTGCCAGCGCCTAAAGCGAATCGATTTCTTCCAGCTTTGCCTTTATGCGCGAGTCGAGAGGGTCTATTTCCTGCGCGATTTTTAGGGTGTGCCTGGCTTCCTTATAGCGGTGCTTTCTGATTAATTCATCCGCACTATTAAGATACCTGTCCATTACCCCGTCGCTGCCATAAAAGCCGGCATTTAATTTAATCCCCTTTTTCTTTCTATCTTGCCTTTCTTCATGGCTGACCGGCTTGCTCCAGTGCCGTCCGCCTTTTGTGCGATATCCAGACATGGTTTCATCTCTGCTGAAAAAAATAAAAACCATTCGGAAATTTGCCTAATCCCTGAAATAAAGGATGGCGTTCCCCTGCTTGTCGATGTCCAGCCTCAGCGGCTTGTCAAAGGCATAAACTTCCGCGTATTTCCATGCGCTTCTCTCCACCCTTTTCCCAAGGCGCCTTAAGTTCTCGACATTCAAGCCTCCCTTTTCCGAGGATATGAACGCCATGCCCACGCTCCTGACTGCCTCCATGAAGTGCGTGCCCTGCGATGCGTCAGGGGCAAGGTCTTCGCGTATCGGATATTCCACCACGCCCCCTGCGTTGCTTATCTTGGAGAAATTCGCCTGTATGCCAAGCGCCTCGTCGCTGGTGCCCAGCCTTCCCGGCACGCCGAGGAAATACCTGGAAGTGCCGAATACCGAAAGCGAGGAATTTATCCTGCCGATTTCCTCGCCGATGGACGCGGATGAGCGGTAGTTGAATTTCTCCGGCGGAACGTATACAAAATGGCTGAAAAGCTGCCTGCCCTTGCCGACCGCGCGCTTCGCCTTGACAATCACGCTTCTTTCATCGACTAGCGGAAGCTTTTCCACCCTTCCAGTATCCACCCTTACCTGCGGCCTTGCCTGAAGCACATACAAAACCAGGTGCCGCCTGCCCTCGCTGTCCTTTACCACGTCCGCAGCGCCCTCAAAATCTATATTGCAGCCGAAAAAAGGCTCAAGCACGCTTTTCAGAAGCGCCTGGACTGAGGGTATGAAGCGAAGCTCTCCGTCTTTTATGAACTGGTGGAAGAGCATAAGGGGCGCGGCTTCCAGGGATTTTGCTTGCGGCGAATAGGAGCAGGAATGCGAAATCCTGTCATCATTCCATTCGTACTGCGAAAAATTCCGGCTTACAAGTGACATGTCCGCGCGTTCTATTATCGGATGCTTGTTCAGGAAATGGTTTTCGCCAGCCGGCATCTGCCCGTCCTTGCAAAGGTCGAGGAAATAAAAATCTCGGGGCGCGCCGCTTGCAGCCTGCCTGTTTCCCAACATCTCGTTTAGTGTCCGGGGCATGCCCAGATTCACGCAGACTGCCTTTTCCCCCTCGACAACTCCTGGCCCGAGCCCGAAGGCAAGCCGGGCCATGCCATCGTTTGCACGGCTCTCGCCAATGGCAAAATCGTCATGCGAAAAGGCGGCAAACGAAATTTCAGGGTAGTAAGCGACTCCGCCTGTCTTGCGGTCAGTCCACTTCCTTCCGACCACGTTCTGGACAAGCGCGGCCATTTTCTCCCCGTCGCCCACCACGCCGACCCTGCTCCGGTAGGCGCGCGCCTGCTCGGTGAACATGCTCGCATACACCAGCTTGAGCGCAGTCTCGAACTGCAGGAGGCGCACCTCGAAGCTCTCATGGCAGTTGGGAAGGAAAACCGAGGAGTATATTCCCGCGAACGATGCGCGCTCGGCATCCTCATTGAGCCCGGAAGAGCGGACGATTATCGGCCGGACATGGTATTTCATCATTTCCCGGAAAATCTCGCGCTGGGCGTTTGAGAATTCCGAGGCGAGGAATTTTGCCGCGACCTCGCCATCAGTCATCCCTGCCCCTGCGAGTTTTAACAGGTTGTTCCTTCCGACAAACTCGTCAAAGCAGCTGGTGAGAACCACGCTTGTCTTGGGGCACACGAAATGAGTGCCTTGAAAATGCTCCGAGAGCACCTTGCGGTTCCTGTCCAGGCACTCTCGGAAATACATCAGCCCTTCCGCCTTCCCGCCCATGCCGCCTGAAAAATTGAACCTAAACTCCGGCACCCTGACATTGTGCCCCTCCGCAACAATTTTGGTAGGATAATCCGCGAAAGGGGATTGCTTGGACGGCTTCATCTCGGAATATCTCATTTCAATCTCTCGATTATCTGAAAGATTGGTTATTTAAACAGTTGTATCAATATTTTATAACATAATAAACTTTGATTTCCCACGATGAAAGTGATGCCATGCAGATTCCCGCACAAATTTCGAATCCAGCGATACGCAAGCTTATTGTGGTCGGCACGCACGTTGAGATACGCCAAAGCAAGGATGGGCTTCGCGGCTTTGCAGGAAGAATCCCGATTGCGGACGTCTGCACCACCCAGACCATCCACAAGAAGGGCGAGCTTCCTACTTGGAGGCAGAAAACTCCCGCCGAATGCAGGCGCGACCTTTTTTGCGCAATAAGCAAGGGCGACTCGGAGCACATGGTGAACACGCTTGTGATTACCGATATAGGCGGGGAATCGCGCCTCTACCCATTTGAAAAGATAGTGATGGAAACGCGCAGTTTCTCAAACGTTTACACCGCAGTTCTCACAAGCGAGCAGGCATGCATCGGAACGTACGAAGCCATGGAGCGCTTTGTAAAGGACCGCGGCCATGCGGCACCGGATGATATCGAAGGCGTGCACGTTTTTTCATCCTACGGCGACCGCCCTGGAGTTTTCAAGGTGATAGTCACATTTTTCAACGACAGGCTTTGCTACCAAAACGACAAGGAGAGGATAATACTGGTGGTTGAGGACCAGCCGCAATTCTACACTCCTTTTCTTGCAAAGCTCCACAACATAAACGATGGCAGGGCGCGCGTGCTTCTCGCCCGCACATTCGAGGAGGCGGAAGGCTTCATACGCGAATGCCACAGCCGGCTTGCAGGCGCCATACTGGATGTCCAGTTCCCCAAAGGCGGAAAGCTCATTGACGAGGCATCCTTCCCGCTCCTCTCCCTTTTGCGAAAATACGATTCCCGGATGCCGGTTGTTTTCCAATCCTCGGAGCAGGAGCGACTAAGCCAGGTGACTGCCGGGCACAATGTGCTTGCGCTTCACAAGCAAAGCCCCACGCTTCTCACCGACCTGGAATCGTACATGAACGGCTATTTCGGCTTCGGAAGCTTCGCATTCCGCTATTCCGATGGCAGGAAATACGCGCTTGCGGAAACGCTTTTTGAGCTTGTAGGCTGCATACGCAAGGCGCCCGCGGAAGTGCTTCTCAATCACGGCACGAGAAACGACTTCTCCAAATGGCTCTGGCTTCATGGCGAAAAAGAGGCGGCGGCAAGGCTCAAGCCCATACAGACAAGCGACGCAGAGGAGATACGGAGCATACTTTTGGGCGCGCTTGAGATAAAGGACAGGCAATAGTTAGTAACGAAGCCCGTTTCCAATCACCATAAAAAATGCATCTTTTTTTTGGGTGGTTGTCGGGGCGGCATGTTTTAAATTCACAATCGCCCAATCAAACACATGGGAAGCGGAATTAATAGCAACTCAACGCAAGGCAATAACAAAGCTTCCCTTTCTCATATTGAGCAGGCTAGGGCAAATTCCGTCGAGCATATACTTTCCGCGTCAAAAATCACAGATGAACACATGCTTTCTTCCGCAAGAAACACGCTTACCAGGGCATTTGCAAATGAAAATACGCTAGCGGGCATAAACTATGTAAAAAACGATTTAATCGAACGAATGGTCCGAAGCCAAGACATGTCTGTCTTTCTGGTGCTCGTGCTGCCAAAAGCGATTTCACCTTCAACACCCGATGGGGTTGAACGCTATAAAAGTCAAGAATGGCTTTCACCGCCTAATCTAGTGGAAGCAGCCAACATAGTAAAGAACGGGGGAAACGCCTGGATTGACAAGCTTGCCTACCACCTAGCTACCGGGTCTTATTCATGGGGGGAATTCAAGCTGGACGGCTTTACCGTGCCCGCAGGATTTGATGATGCCAAGAAAACGATTCTAGCGCGGCCCTACGATGTTCCATCATATGAAGACTGGGCGGGAACCGACAGCGTAGTGGGGCTTCAAAAAAAGAATTCAAACATATATCATTTCATAGAATACATCATGGCTGCAAAAGAGTCCGCAAACATAGATTTTCACGGCGAGCTATTCGAGGCTTACGCAGACGAGGTAAAAACCAAGTTGGATTCATGTTACAGCACATACAAGAGAATCCTGTCTGATTACAAGAAGTCCAATCTGATATTCAGCAGTGAAGAGCAGCGGATGATACTTTTTGCGACAGCCACCCTTGGCAATGGGAATGGCGCCAATCTTGCCGGAGAGATAGCGGCCAAGGCGCATTTAGCCCCCGAAATAGCAAACAGCGTGACAAAAAGCATCTTCAGCAAATTCTTGACCACCGGAACCCCCCAAAACCATGAAATTTATGCAGCTTCGCCAGTCAGCCTAGATGCGGCAGAAACAGCCAAAGGCGTAAGCATCCCAATCGGCAAAAAAAGCTACACGATCATGCTTGATGGCGCCTGCCTTTCAGACCTTAGGTTGGGCAAAACCGTCCAGAAAGCGCTGGCTTTGGGCGGAAATGGCGAGGAGGCATGGAAAAAAATCGACCTGGTATTTACGCTTGGGGCAGACGGAAAAATCTACGCCTTTGTCGATACGAGAAACCCCGCCAACCTTCTTTGCCATTACGAATCTAGCCATAATTACCATACGAAAACAAGTGTTCAGGCATTTGAAGGTTTGCTCAACGGGGTTAAGCCGGCGGCAGGCACATGGGACATGACCTTGCCGTTAAAATGCAAATATTCATCTGAATTCAAAAACGCAGAAAAAATCCTGGAAGCGGAAAAAGTATACTGGTTGGCAAATAAAATGCTAAAATCGGTTGAGGAGAGCCGTTCGTATTATCAGCGGGCTATTTCCGCAGAGATTTATGATGCCGGTCTTATATCTGCCTTCAATGAAATCGTTGCAGAAATATCCGGCAGCGGCGGAATGGACAAAGTCAATGGTCTGTACCGCATATCGGAATCCGAATACATGGATGTCAAATTCTGGTTTAATAAAATAAAATCCGAAATTTACGGTAATGTAGACGATGTTGTAACCGAGGGAATAATCGAGAACATAACGAAAGTGAGAAACGACGTAAATATCGCAAAGGCAAAGGAATCTTTTGAAAAATGCAAGGAATCCATAAACGACTACATAGACTCGATCAACAAATTCTCCAATTTGCTGGACGAACATGCAAAATCCGGCGACGCATTGAAAAGAGCGGCTTACCAGATTAAAACAAACCTGCAAATGTCGGCCAACTTTTTTAAAGAAAAATTGGAGGAGATAACCCTCTCCAAAGACTTCGATTTTTCACCATCCAATCATCCTTTTTTGAATATGACAAAATCCATGTCCTTGATTACGGGTTTTAACAATCCGGCAGCCCAAGTTCAGCTCTTAATACAACAGATCAGTATGGGCGATTCCCTGGTAAAGATAGGCAAAGCCGCTGGCGATGGGGCGTCCGAAGCCTATGCTGCAATGGCCAACGACCCAAATTTTAGCGCCCTACTAAGGGATGACCCTGAAAAACTTGCAGACATTTTCCGAACGTTGAATTCAGAATTCGGAATCAAATTTTTTTCGAGATATAGCGCAAAGACCCTTATAAACGCGTATGAAACCGCAACCAATCCGTCATTTTCGCAAGGCACACGGAACGGCTATCCGATAAAAACCGCCATCATGGTTTTGAACAAGAACGATTGGAACAACGCCTTCAAATACGACCAGAAACTATACGACACCCTAATCGATCACGGCTATAATCTAATTATTTGCGAAGCGGATAATCAAGACGAGGTTGTAAAGCGGATATTGTTCAACGGCAAGCTTGAACTATTTTATGAACAAAAAAAGTACGACCTTCTCGTACTTGGCGGGCACGGCACTCGGGAAGGAATCAATTATGGACCGATCAAGTCTCAAGAGAGTGAGATAGATATGGATGAAGTATATACTTTGGGGCGGCTCGAAGATTTATTCAATGAAAACGCGTGCGTTGTGCTTAATTCATGCTCAACTGGCGCCTATAAGAAGCCAAAAGACGCAAAGGCGCCTGAAAAGCTAGCCGATCAATTTTGGGAACATAATCAGAACATTATGGAAACAATTGCTTATGCTACTAGGCAAAAGACATTTGCCCCTGATAGGCCAACAGCTATAACTATGTTCAAATTTGATTCTGATGGAAGAATATATGATGTAATATATGCTCCTGAAAGAATAGTGAATTTCGCACCTAAAACAAATTCTGCGAATTTTATTGATACCTATTGATCTTCAGCAAATATCAGGAAACGCTCGCGCGTGGAATCGCAAATGGCATCAAAAAGACCCTTCAGGCATAACTCACTTAGCAAAACTAATACTCTACTAGTATGTTATTGTATTGGAATTTCTATAATTCCAATGCGGAGCAAAGTCTGTCCGCAGACTTTGTCCTTGTCCCTCCGTCGATAACTCCCCGTGCCAGCCCATTTTATCCCCAACAGGCTAGCCTCCCGCGCATCTTTTTATTTCTACACCGCGCAGTTTTTTGCGGTGGTTCTATGGTGCTTGGAATTGGTGAGGGCAAAATAACCCTGACACTTGAGAAAACCATCCTTTCCCCAAACGAGCCCATACGCGGCAAGGCAATTCTCCAACTTAGCCAGCCAAAAAAAGCGCGCGCGCTGCGCCTCGACATCTATACGATTGAAAAGCAGGGAAAGCATCACCGCCAGCGGGTACTTTTCACCAAGCAGCTTTCCGGCGAAAAAACTTACGGTTCAGGCGAAAGCTGCGAATTCGAGGCGCTTGCTCCCTCTTTCCCCTCCTCCATCCAATTTCCCTCGCAGTTCGGGGCTATGGCGGGGATAATAAGCGCATTCATCCCCCGGCCGCGCTATTTCGTAAAGGTTTCGCTTGACACACAGATGGAATTCGACCTCAGCGGGCAGGTCGAAATACAGATAAAAAACGTGCAGCCTGGAGCTTGAAAAACCGTGCGATTATAAATAAGAAACACGAGATTTTCCCATGGCGCTTCCGGGATCTCAAAAAAAGTTTTTTGACGATACCCGCAACCTCAAAATAATCCGGCTTATCCTTGGCCTTATCTGCGTGTTCGCTCTTTGCTTTATTATATATTATTCAGTTGGCATAAAACCGCTGAACCCCCCGTCATTTTTCGACCTTATTATCTTCGGTGCCCTCATCTACACCATATATCTGGCGCTTCAGGTCAAAAAAAGCAGCCAAATAGACATCAAGCTCGACAAGCCCGAATTCAGGTTCAACGAGCCCATAACTGGCACAATTTTCCTCAATCTCTCAAAGGACACAAACGCCCGCGCGCTGAATATCCTCTTTTACGGGCTGGCAAGCGCTGGCGAGGGCGTTGACCGGATTTGCAAGCAGGAAACACGGATCGCGCCCGGCAGGGTTTTCAGGCATGGCGAGACTTTCAAATTCTCTATTCCAATACCTAAAGAGATTGAAAAACACCTTCCAAAAGACCGCCACGCGCACGATCTGTTTTCCATTCCTTGGTACATAGAAGCCAAGCTCGATTTGCCGAATGCGATAGACATATTGTATGATGTTAAAGTAAAAATAACGCGAAACGATAAAAAAAGCGCATGAAGGTGAGATTCATGGAAAACGCACCAGAAAAACAATCCGAAATCATGCGATCCCGCCAGAATCGCATCTGTCAAAAACCGCAAGCGGCGCTTTTTGACACCGGCTGCTGCCCGCGCTTCAACCCCGCGCCCTGGGACGGCAAGCTATTTACCTGGAAAAGCAAGAAATTCATAAAAGGCAGCGTTTTCTGCCTCTTTTACATGCCCCTTAATTTCGGCAGCGTGATAACCTCGCTCATGAAGAAAATGGAAGCTGCGGGCGCACAGTGCCCCGATTCCCTCGGGCTCTCCGACCATACTTCCCCCTTCAACATGGACATCTATCTGGCAGCAGACAAGGAAGTTCCGGGCTGCCAGAACACCGCGCTGAGCGGGAAGTTCCTCTGCAAGGTCTACGAAGGCCCGTTCCAGAAAACAGGCGAGTGGTGCAAGGATTTTGCCAAATACGCGAAAAAGCGAGGCATGAAGCCCGGAAAGCTTTACATGTGGTATACTTCTTGCCCGGCATGCGCGAAGGCGTACGGGAAAAATTACGTAGCCATCTTTGCGAAAGTCTAGTTGATAAACACGTGTGATTGTATGAACGTGATGGAATTCGGGTTCGGGCTTGGCAATCGGCCGATAAACATTTTCCTTGACAAGACGAGTTATGCTCCAGGGGACATGATAAACTGCCGCTGCACGCTTAATCTGGAGAAACCAGTGGATGCGCGAAGACTCAAAGCCATGTTCAAGCGCATCGAATTACGCTCTGGACACGGGCGTTATGGATGCCGCCGTAATGAAGATTATTTCGAACTTGCCAGAAAAGAGCTTGGTTCAGCCCGCATTTACAGTGCAGGGGAGGAATTCAGGTTCTCATTCCCTGTGAACGAAAAGGATGTGCCAAAAATATACGAGTTCAGCGGAATAACTGGCGCAATGCAGAAGTTTTTCAGCCCAAGCTCGCTGCAAATAGAATGGGAAATTGAAGTTTCGCTTGATTTGCCATGGAAAAAAGACATCAGCGGCAAGGCATTCCCAGTTATAGCCCGACCAGTTGTTCAGAAATAAGCAAATACCATTACAGTATTCTTCTTTTCCGCGCGCGTAATCATATCAGTAAACCCAATACCCCCTCCAAAACCCGTTCCCCCCTCCCCGGTTTACCGTAGCGTTGTTTAGCGGACTTTTCCGATGCCGGAAGCCGGCTTCTAGGTGAATAGTGCTTAAAAGAATGGGAAATGGGTTGTTTTGAGATGTTTGGGTATACCAATACGGAATGGGAAAAATTTGGGTATACTGACGTGCTGTTCCACAGGATGAGAGAAAAGAGAGTAAAAATAGCCAATCTCATTTGATTTTAATTAGTTTCTTAATAGCAATCTGTAAAGGCACGTAGCAATAGTTGTGAAAATAGTTATGGAGGATTCCTAATACTCCAAGTTGTTTTAAGACTTCGATCATGACCAGAGAGATGGACCACCACGCAAGCATGAAAAGAGCCCATTTTGCAAAAATACTATACTTTTCTGGTTGTGCATATACTGTAATCAATCCAGTAGAAAGGGGCAAGGGGCCCGCCGGTTTCGTCATCTCCCAACCCCCATCAGTTAGTGTTAGTGAATTGTTGGTTGTTTTCGCCTCCTCCTTCAAACACGGATTAAATGTTCCTTCGCTTTCAACATAGGTTACTGACCCGCTAAAACCATTTTCTAGATTAACTAGTATTGAATTGGAGTTATTTGGACACAAAGCAAGACTTTTTCCATTATTTAACTCTATTCTGAAGAACGTTGGAGTTTGACTTTGTAAAGTTTGATTATGCTCAAAATAGACATTATACCATTTAAGGTCAAAGGGAACGCTCAAGCTCGTTCTAATTGTCTCTTGAGGGCTTGGCTCAAGAGTAGAAACAAAAAAATTGATAGATGATCTTTCAACCGTCTTGCTTAGATACGTCTTCTCCCATGGGTTGAAAAGTAGCAAACAAAGCATTAACGGAAAAACTATGAGCCAACCAAGACGAAACCAATGAATATGCTTAAACAACTCAATCAAGAACTTCAAGAACTCACCGTTTTTGTTTCTTCCTTCCGCACTCACAGCTTTTCCTATGCGCGGCCCGCCATTTATCCTTTTCGCCTTCCCCTAGCCAAAATGTCCCAAATGTCCCACCTATTGCATTGAAAAATGGTTCAAAACCATATAAACTAACAATATATTAGTTTTCCTAATACTCTGTATCCATTCAATGTAACCTCCGACGATAGCGCATATAATCACGGGTCAACCGCCCCAATGGACATATTTCTCCTATATGGATTGCAAGACCTAAGCTTACTTGGATACACTGTTCCTTGCTCAAATCCCTTTGCCATCACAACTTCATTGTAAAGGGAATTCGAGCACATCATGAGGAAACTGTCTCCTTCATCTGGACTTTTTTTCGAATCCACAAGTTTAACCTGCTTGTCCGAGCGGACTTCATAGATCCAGCTTCTGAAATGGAGGATAAACTTTCCACCTGGCGGAACGTTAGTTATCTTGCCATCCTTCATCAATTCAGCCACCTTGAATGCAACTTCAGTTTTCAAGTTGGTAAACCTTTCGGTATTTCTTGCATTGCTGCCCGCTACAAACTCTCGTACGTTGTAATTCAGCTCAGCCAGCCTATCGTTCACACCTGCACCGCCACCAATACTGTCAACAACGATTTCCATTGGCTTGCCTACATATTTGGAGTCGATAAGCTCCCTCACTCTTCCGACAATTTGCATGGTGTCACGTGTGTCCATGACAATGTGTTCAATATATGCGATTTTCTCACCATAGACGCCCCCAATTGTGATTACCGTCCGATCCCGGCCGCCTCTCGCTACATCAACACCCATCACGATCTTGTCAAATTGAAGGTATTCCAGCTTCCTGGTGCAATTTGCCAGTGCTTCTTGACTAAATATCGCAAATTCCAGCTCTTCGGGGAAATCCGCATCAAAAAGAACCCCGAACTCTAGTGCTGTCAGTTCCTTTTGCTGGTCAGCCACTGCCTCTTTCGTCATTCTGCCAGCCTCCACACAATCCTGCCAGGTGATATGAATTCGTTCCCAGCCCTCATCGTAGTGGTGCTGATGGAAATGCCCTAGTCGCCAGGGATTGCCGATTTCAATGAGTTGCGAGTCTGGGACCTCCACTAGCATGCGGTATATCTTGGAGTACGACTCATCATCTATTTCATCAGTCTCGTCCACGATGGTGGTGTCGTAGGCAAACCCCATGGCACCAAATCCCCGGCTGTCCAAATCGACTGACTTGGCCTCGATGCTGCTGCCATTCGTGAAGGTGATTCGGTTCTTGCTCACCTCGTTGCGCAGCCGATCGAGCTTGTTGAGTCCCTCGGAGTTCAACATCACCATATCATCGAATTTTGGATCTCCCGCCAAAAGTTCTGCAATATAGTTCATGATAATCCTCGTTTTGGCATTTGTCGGGGCGACAACGCCAACCCGGTGTTTGTCGCAAAAGACAGCCTTGAGGATTGCAACCTGCGCCATGGAGTAAGACTTGCCGGCGCGAGTGGTTGCGCGTATAGTTATTTTCTTAATGCCAAACGTGAACGCCTTGTTGATGATGTTCACCTGGTAAGGGTATAGCTTGAGGTGGAAATATTCCTCAGCTATTGTTTCCCAATTAACACTTTTTGGTAGTTTCATCTTCTCCCTCCGCTGCTTTGTCTAAGAATCGTTTGAGGTCCCAGATAGGGCCCTGTTGGTTGTTCACCTGCGTGTTGACTTGGATAGCCACCTGGTTCTCGCCCCAGCCACGTGCTTTTCCTTTCGTGTTGAGGATGTAGAGAATGGCTCTCAGTGCCAGTGCCGGGTACTTGTCTATCTGTTGCGCGAAGTAGTACAGCCCAACCTCAGCATCGTCCACCTTGGCGTCGAGAATGTCGTCAACTTTGAGACGGTATTCCGCGTCATTTTGATACCAACGGTTGTGAGTCCGCCGGTTGATACCAATAAGCTTGGCTGCCTTGCTGACGTGCCCGATTTCTTTCTCCAGCGCTTTTAGCATAGCCGCCTTTCGTTGTGAAGTACGACGTGGTTTGAGCTGGATATTTTCCATCAGTTGTTTGTCCATCGCAATCGACCTCTTGTTTGCCAGAAGAAGCGAAGTCGATTGTCGCAGTCATGGTGACCTGAAAGACCCCGCCTTTCGGCGTTGAACTCTGTCAGAAACCACAACAAAAACAACATCTGAATTAATTTATTCAAGGTTGTATAAAATAGTTTGGGTCTCAACGTCGACGCACTGGCAAATTTAGACGCCCCGACCGAGCGCGCAGGACCAATGTCGTGGCGCTCCACCTTCATTAATGCTGGCTTTTACTTAACGATTATCATTTTCATCTATCCAAGTCAAGTTTGGTTTTTTGGACATTGTTACTGCCTCAATACTGTTCTCTGAAACATAATGACCATGAATGCAGATAATATTCCCGTTCCAATTGCCAAGGTATATTCGTTTTGTGTTATGGGTGCAGATGGTGCATTTGGCGTTACCAATGCAAAGAAACCTACGATATAGAGTACCGTCAATCCAAAAAGGAAAATGCCCCACGTTCTAAACCACGTCTTAATAGAGGCAATCGAAGTTTTTATGAATTCCTTAATTTTTTTAGATATGGTTGTATTTCCTTTTTTCATATGTTCATCTCCTTCATATGTAATTGTCAATGCCTTGAAAATAATTCCTGTTAATGTAAGGTAGTAAATCAGTGCAATAACGACTCCCATATCTATGTTGTTAATTGACGCTGCGTTCGTTGAACCAATCGCAACCGCTATAATTGATGCAAAGGAAACGGCAACAAGAAATCTTACTATTGGTCCCCAGTATACTCCATTATATGCCCATCCGTCCGACAGCCCAATATAGTATAATATTGTGAATAATAAGAAGAGTAAAACAGATGAGGTTAGGTTATCTCCGAATGTTTGGTTGTTTGGTGCCTTTAACGCGGCAAGAAGTGTTATAACTATTAAAATGACTTCTAAGAAACGCTTCTTTGAATCAACCGGTTTCTCAATGTCTACGACTTGTTTGTTAGCCATGTATTCACATTACTTATTTTATTGCAATAAATTTATATCAGCATTCTCATTAGTAGCTACGAAGCTTGGAAATCGAATTAGAGAAAACAAGGATGATGCTAAAGGTCCGTATGTTATAGTATTTGCTAATAGTAAAAACGAAGTCTATCCTGCTTTTTTACATTCAAATTGTTTTAAGATAATTGAACTGGATTAGACCTTATTAGCAACGAGTTTTTTTTATGGCTTGTCGTTCTTTATTGGTTTCAATTGGTCTTCTTTTTACTAATTTACATCAGTTATCGTTATTTTACAAGACGAATAATTTCTTGCATTTGGGTCGTTTTTAGGGTATGTGTAAGTTTCTTGATAACGTGCATTGTATTTTCGTATAATCATATTATTTGCCGTTTCCACAATAGGTTGGCATGTGCCATAATCAAAGGTACAGTAAAATGTATCAGTTCTCTGTCCAACTTCCGTTCCAATCAAGCAATTTTGCGTATTAGCGAGTTGGGTTATACCTCCTGGAAAAGAAACAGTGGAACGACCACCTTGACAAATATTATAACTTGGTATTAACGGCATTGTTGCTTGTCCTGGACGAGCAGTACCGTAGAACGCGTCGTTTGTCTGTTTTATACACTCTTCCAAACTTATAGTATTCTGTTCTGTTGGATTTAGCATACTCTCATCTGATTTCATAGCACATCCAAAAAACAGACTAAGCACAAGAACAGTCACCATCAAAACAAAACGCATAGAACCCCCCACCCATTCTCCCTCAAAAAGCTCATAAGTTTTACCCTCAAGCACATATCTCCTTGCCCACGCACGCGTCCAAAAGCGCCAGGAGAGCCTCGTGCTCGCGCTTCCTCTGGCTCTTTTTTGCGTAGAATTTCGTAAGCTTGCCGAACGTATAGCCCATACCGTCACCCTGCGTTGCGCTCCATTATGAGCAGAGCTATACTTTGGAGGAACCACTCTTCCGCATCCACGCCTATGCCCGTGCCCATTAATGTCGCCTTTGTCAGTCGCCTATTTCCCTACGACCGTTAGGTTAATAAGACATTTTTTGCGGGCCTGGGGCTAATTCTTGGGTTTGCTCCATTGTTGCTCAGTAATAGGCAGTTTTATATACAGTATGCGTCAGATTTTAGAGGTGGAGGGTGTTAAGTTGCGTAAAACAGTAGTATACTCTTTTTCTTGTCTGTTAGCGATGGTTTTGCTGTGCACTAATATAGCATATGCGGAAGTTCTTACTAACGTTTCCGCCTGCCGGACTTTCTCAACAGCAAACAGCCAGTACAACCTCAACCAGTCAGTAAGTATCAATGGAGCATCTTGTTTCGTAATCACAGCCACTAATGTGACTTTGAATTGCAATGGATATTCAATAACAGGAAACTATGCGTCTGGAAAATACGGCGTCTATTCAAATAAATCAGGTACTTCTATTCTTAATTGCAATGTGAATAGGATGTATTACGGAATCAATTTTGGTACAGGTGCAACTGGCGGTTACATTTTTAATTCATCGTCATCTTACGATGTGACGGATGCTGATTACCAAATTTATGTTGAAGATGATGTAACCATCATAAATTCAACCGGAACTTCTATGGATGGATTACCATTCAGAGTTGGTAATGGAAACTATGTATCTGGATGCAGTGGGGCGTCTAGTGGTTTTACTAATGGGTGGAATGGTGTAGAATTTGGAAACGACAATACAATTATTTCTACATCCGGCAGTTGTATGATAGGTTACGGCATATTTGGTGGAGATAATAATACTGTAAATTTCTCTTCGGGTTATGTTGACCTTGCAAAAGGTTTCGTTATTGGTTCAAATAATGTTCTTAACAACATATCAGGTAGTTGTGGCGCTATGGGGCAGGATGCAGTTATTATTGGCAACGGAAATAATATTACTGGTTCTTCCGCATCTGGTTGTGCGTCAGGAATAACAGTCGGTTCAAATAATCGAGTTGTACAGACATATATAGATGCTTTTTATGTTGCAATAACGGTGGGTTCGTCAAATAATCTATTTTATTGGAACAATATAATTGATACTGGGGCAACAGACTACTATGTTGTAGATAGTAATGGCTCAAATAACTACAATTCAACAGAGGGAAATTTCTGGGCAAATGTTTTAGACAATACGGTTTCTATCTATGGAAGCGACAACTCATCAAGGTTCCCTGGATATTATATTGGTAAGTCCGGTTCAGGATATCCATACAACAATACAAACGCTCAAGGTAAGTTATTGGGCAATGTAATAGATTACGCTCCGCTTACTCCATTTGTTGAAATCATACCGAACTACCATCTGATGGTTTCGGCAATCCCTGCAAACGGAGGCAATGTATCTAGTTCAGCGTTCAATCTTTCATACGGCGCTACTAGAAATATATCTGCAATACCAAACACAGGATATGCTTTCACAACTTGGAATTCATCGTCAAATGTACTTTGTCCAGTAGCTTGTCCCACCTGCTCAAATACGTCTGTTTCGATTTATCGTGATTGCAATGTCACTGCGCTGTTTTCCAAAACATATCGCCTTCTATTATCTGCATCGCCCTCAAACGGAGGCAGCGTAACAGGCACAGGGTCCAACATCCCTTCAGGCACGCTCAGGAACATTACTGCGACACTGAACCCCATTTACTGGAATAACGTCACCAACACAAACGATGTCAGGTTCATGGGCTGGAGACGCGGCTCCGGAAACTGCAGCATAATGAATGTTAGCGCTCTCTCAACCCAGGTGAATATGACCTCCAACTGCAGCATAGTAGCGCAGTTTAACCTATCAAACGTGCTTACGCTTTCCACCTATCCATACAGCAACTTGGGCGGCAATGCCTATGGCGCAGGAATAGGCATCCCAACCGGCACTTACAGAAATATTTCAGCAGTTGCAAAGCCGGGCTACAAATTCAGAGTATGGGACAGGTTCCAGACAACTTGCAATATCACCAATAGGATGTCTGCGAACACCACTGTGCTGATGAATGGCGATTGCCAGCTGCAGGCATCATTTGCGAACGCCACCTTGACCCATCTCAACGTAACGATAACGCCCGCGAATGCTGGGAATGTGAGAATAACGCCCGATCCATATGGGAGCCCTTCAGGCCCAACCCTGGGTTTTGAATACGGTGAAAACCCGAAAATTAACGCAACGCCCGCCTTTGGATATACGTTCGTCAACTGGACGCGCATTTCAGGCGATTGCGACGTATTCTATGTGCCCTGTTCAGGCATTAATTGCACGACGAATCCAAACTCCATAGTCGGCATGCACTTTACGGATTGTAGATTGGAAGCTCGTTTCAGATACAGTACAGGAACAGCTCCTGTTTCAGTGATAAAGAAATAGCCAAGTAAGGAATTAAGCCTCAGAGAGTTACACTTAGAATAAACTCCGAGGCTAAAAGCCCTATTCTTTAGCCCTCTTTCGCCTAAGAAGGTCGGCTTCCCGCCTCCTACTTCCCCTTCACCATCAAAAACAGCACCCCTGCAAACACCACCCCCGCCACGCCGAGCGCGGAGAAGGCGGCAAGGGTGCCGAAAGCATCCGCAAGCACGCCCGCCGCTATCGGGCCTATTATGTAGCCGAAGTTGCTCGCAAAATCCCCAAGCTCCTGTATTTCCTTCTTCGATTTCGGGGCAGCGCGTATTGCGTGCGCGTACGAGCTTTGCACAAGCGGGATGACAAGGCCGGTGAAGCACGCGGAAAGGAAAACCGCGGCGATTATTGCAAACGAGGAGGAGATGAATGCGAATGTGGAGAGGATGGCTGCGCCGACCAAAAGCCCGAAAAGCGCGGAATTCCTCTCCCCGAACCTTGAGGCGATTGCGCCCACCAGCCCGCCGATGAGCAAGGGGGGAAGGTAGTAGGCGAACATGAATATTCCGTCAAACGGCTCAAGTGGGAGGCTTTCGGCAACCAGCGGGCCTAGCGCCATGTAAAACGAGTCGATGATGGTGGCAAACGAGCCGAGCAGGAAGATTGGCAGAAGCGCGGAGCCGGTTTTCCTCCAAGCAAAAAGCTCGTGCAAAAACCCCTTGCTGGAATGGTGCTCGTGCGGGGGCAGAAACTCCCGGCTTTTTCGCGCCTCAAAGAACAGCATGGCGAGGAAGAATGCGGCAATGAGAAGGAACACGGCGGCTGCGGCAAACGGCTGCCAGCCAAGATAGTCGACTATCAGAAAGCCGGCAATAAGGGGGGCGAGAAGGTAGCCGATTGCCTGGAATGTCTGTATTATGCCGAAATTGCCGGCAACCGCATTTTTCTTCGAGTAGCGGCTCACAAAGTCGATGGTGCCGAAGCTTTTGAGGTCGTAGAAAAAGCCCCAGATAGCCATTGCGGCAAGGAAGAGGAGGAAAGCGTTTGCAATCCAGACAAGGAAGAGGTAAAACGCGGCGGATGCGAACATTACGATGAAAAGCCTGCGGTAATGCGCCTCCTTGAAGATTTTGTAGATTGCGAAATCGAAAAACGCGCCTGATACTGCCGCTGCCGCAAGTATTATGCCAAGCATCGTCTTTGAAAGCCCCTGGTCGGTTATGGTGATGGGGAGGATGTAGGAGGTCATGCCCTCGAAGAGCATGAAAAAGAGGGTCATTGCGCCAAACGTGTAGATGAGGCGGTTCTTGCCGCTCCAGGAAATTCGGTCCAGGAATTTCTGCATGACTCGGATGGCGCTTTTAGGGATTTAAAGGTTTTGGCGAAAGCCAGCCGCCATCTTTATATACTTATATGCGCATAGATGCATATATGGACAAGGAAGCAAGGCTGTTCGCCGTTCTATCCGACCCAGTAAGGCTGGAGATACTCGACGCGCTTTCCAAAAAGAAAGGCTGCGTTTCCGAGCTCCAGATAAGGACTGGGCGAAACCAGCCCAACATCAGCCAGCACCTGCGCGTGCTGCGGGATTCTGGGCTTGTGGAAACTCGGAAGGAAGGCCGAAAGGTCTGCTACTCTGTCTGCAAGTCGGAAGTGAAAGGGCTTCTTGAGCTTGCCAAAAGAATCAATTGACTGGGAGGGAGAATATGGTGGATGCAAATACGATCAAAGAGCCAAAAGTGATAGTCTACAGCACGAAAACGTGCCCTTATTGCGTGATGGCCAAGCGCTACCTTAGCGAGAAGGGTGTGAAATTCGAGGACTGCGATGTCGGGGTAGACAGGAACAAGGCATTGGAAATGATGACCAAGACTGGGCAGATGGGCGTGCCGGTGCTGGACATAAATGGCTCGGTGATAGTCGGCTTCGACCGGGTGGCAATCGACTCCGCGCTTTCAGGCAATCTGAGGCGCTAGGAAAAGAAGGGGTGTAAAAATGAAATTATTCGAAAAGAACGTCGGCGGAATGGACAAGAACGCAAGGATTGTTATCGGCATATTGCTTCTTGCCGCAGCCTACCTGGTGCAGGCAGACATGCTCGTCCGCGGCATCATAGGCATTGTTGGTGCAATAGTGCTCTTTACCGGGCTTATGGGCACCTGCGCGCTTTATTCGCTAATTGGCGTGAACACTGCGAAAAAGTAGGATGCGGTTGAGGCAATGGTGAAAGTACTTTCAGACAGGTGCCCAAAGGACCATCCTTGCCCGATGGTCCGGAAATGCCCTAAAGGCGCAATTGTCCAAAAAGGGTTCGATGCGCCCACGATTGACCAGTCCAAGTGCATCAAATGCGGGCTTTGCATCCGAACGTGCCCGTATTCGTGCTTTCAGCCGGATTAGAATTTTTGAGAAAAAAGATCGGGCTGCGGACTAGATCGCGATTTTCCTGCCGAACTTCCCGCCTATCTTTTTTTCCAGCCGCTTCACGTCTGCATCTTCCTCGGCAATCAGCACGAAGCCGACCTTGAGCGCGCGAAGCTTTTGAATCAGGTATTTGATGAACTCTACGGATTTCTCAGTTCCATTTGAAGCAATGATTGGGTTGAGCTTACAGAGCACCACCAGCTTTATCTTGCCCTTGGCAACCTTTGTTGCAACCAGCGCCGACAGATGGGCGAGCGCATCTGGGCCTTCGGTAAAGAACCAGTTCGGCAGGTCCTTCTCCTTCGCAGTTTTCCAGAACATCTTGCCGGTGGCGTCCACCCAGGTAAGCCGGTCCATTTTTACTCCCTGCCTGGAAATTGCGTGCGCTGACGCGTCCGCTGAAATCACGAGCGTGTCTGCCGGAAGGGTGGGCGCAAGCGCCACAGCCGGATCCTTTCCAGGATTGCAGATGGCAAGCGTCATTTTGTCAGAGGGTATTTCAGCCATCGGTTTCAACCTTTTGGATGTTTAGCTTTTCGTAATCGACCAGATTATGAAGCGGGTGGCGTTCGTGCGTGAAGCCCGAACATTGCTTTCCCCCTGCCTTGTGCCCGATGCCCACTGCAATCGGCACTCTGTCGCCCGTTCGCATTCCTAAGAGCTTGGCGATTTTTTTCTCGTCGAGCGTCAGGATGCAGGTGGAAAGCCCCATATCCTGGGCGGCAAGCGCCATTAATATGGAAGGCATGCCTGCGTTCAGCATTGCCTCGTCGTAGCCCAGCTTGCCTTTCATGGCGCCACGGTGCTTTTTTGCGTCATTGAATTCGCGCGGCACGGCAATGCATATTATCGCGGCTGGAGGTGTATGGAACAGCCCGTAATAGGCGCTCTCAAGAAGCGCCTTGATTGCCTGCCTGTTTTTCACCACTATGAACCGCCACGGCTGCAGGTTTAGCGAGGAAGGCGCCCAACGGGCAGCCTCCAATATCGACAAAAGCGCCTTGCCGCTGACTTTCTTGTCAGAGTAATCACAAGTGGTCATGCGAGATTTGGCGAGTTTTAGGAAATTTCCCATGGCTGCCGTTTCTATGGTGAGGTTAAAAAACAGATGGCTGTCTAGAAACTGGCGATGGCTGCTTCACTCGCATAGACAAGCAAACGCGCCAACCCGATATTTCCAGCCGTTTTTTCTTTGCCTGCCCGCTTCATTTATAGGGGTTGCGCGAGCATTTGTTGATTGGGGGTTGGTATATGTCTCGTGCTTTTGCATTAGTGCTTCTAAGTTTGGTTTTTGGATTGCTTATTTTTGGCTGTGCTGGGCAGGTAAGCATGGGCGCGGGCATGGCAATTGCTAGAAAGGAGAAAAAATAAGCCAATGGCAGGTGCATTCACTTTTCCTCGAGCTTCTCAAGCGCGAGGCCGGCTATAACGATGTTCACGAATCCCATTGCCACCCAGGAGAGCACCATGGCAAGCGAGAATGTAAAGCTCGAATAGTTTATCAGGAAAGATGGCACCGAGAATAGTACTCCAAACCATGCGCCGAACTCAAGCCCGCTTTTCCAGGCTTTCCTAGTCTTTTGCCAGGTGAAAGTCAGAAGCGCGCCCATTGCCAATGGGTACACGAAAAACAGCGACATTAACGGGTCGGTCCATGGCCTGAAGGCCGGCGTCATGTATTCGGATTGAAGCGAGGGGAACATAACGTTGAGAAGCCAATTGAAAACCATGCTGCACGCAAGGAGCAGCACGCCAATTGTTAGCGCGAGCGTGTATTTGTTCTTCATAAAACCACCCGCAATGCAAGCTGCTGGAAAATTAATAAATATTCGCGAGCCTGGCGCTATGGATAACATTTAATGGAACCGGGTCAGCCGCCTTTTTTATTTTAGCGTGCGCCTCAGCCCGTCCCTTCCGTGATGTTCAGCTTCTTCAAAAACGCGCTTGAGCTCGGCTCTCTTCCGAGGAAGTTGCGCAGGAGAACATCGCCGTCCTTCAGGTCGCCCTGCGAGAGTATCTCGTTCCTATAGCGCAAGCCTGTTGCCTGGCTGTAGACTCCCTGCTCCTGGAATTTGGAGAATATGTCAAGCGCATATGCCTCTGACCACATGTAGCTGTAATAGCCCGCGTCATAGCCGCCCATTACGTGCCCGAAAGTGGCTGGGAAGTGGTTGCCTGCAACCGGCACCATGCCGGTGATGTTCGTAATTTCGGAATTCGAGATTGCGGTCACGTCAACCGGCCCTTTTGCAGTGTGGAAGTCCATGTCCATCTTGGACTGCGCCAGCCGCTGAGCGTATGTTATGCCCTGGCCGAGATTGCGGGCGGAAAGCATGCTGTCCACCATGCTTTGCGGCATCTTCTGCGACGGGTTTTGGTAATGGCCCGAAGTGCTGTTGATGACCTGCGGGTCCCATGCCCAGTTCTCAAACGACTGCGATGGGGTCTCCACAAAGTCCCAGGCAGTATTGGTGCCTGAAAGGCTGGCATAGGGGACGGTAGAAAGCGTTGCATGCATGGCGTGCCCGAATTCGTGGAACAGCGTCACTTCCTCGCCGTGCGAAAGAAGGGCGGGCTTGCCGTTTGCCGGCGGGTTGAAGTTCGCAACTATTGCAATTATGGGCTCTACATAGCTTCCGTTCTTTTCCCTGCCCGATGCGATCTGCCACATTGCCCCGTGCCCGTACTTGCTCTCGCGCGGGTAGAGGTCAAAGTAGATATAGGAAAGCGTGGCATCGGTTGCTGGGTCTGCCACGCGGTAAAGCATCACTTCAGGCGACCAGAGTTTGGCGCCTTTCACTTCTTGTATGCTCACTTTGAAGAGCTGGGAATAAAGCGAAGTCATCCCGGGCATCACGGTGCTTATCGGGAAATATTCGCGCACTTTTTCATTGTCAAGCGAGTACTTGGTTTTCAGCATCTGATTCTCAAGATACGCCACGTCCCAAGGGTATACTGCATTGGCATTTGGCTCCAGCGTCTTTTTGAAGGCAAGAAGCCCTGCGATGTCCTCCCTGCTCTTGTTGGCAAGGGGCGCTTCAAGCCCTGCAATGAATGTTTCTACGTTGCTTGCGTTCTTTGCCATCCTCATGCTGGTTTTGTAGTCAGCCCAGGTGGCAAAGCCAAGCGCGGACGCCAGCTTTTCCCTCAGGATTATGGCATCTTCCAGCAAGCGCGTGTTCTCCTCAGGCGAGCCGCGGTTAAGGAATGCGAGATTCATCCTCATTCTTGTGTCCGGGCTCTTTACGTTCTGCATGACTGCGTCGTAGTCCGGGTATTTCATGGTGACTATGTACTTGCCGTCCGATGTTTTGGCGAGCCTGCCTAAGAAATCCGGCTGCGCGCCCTCAAGCTCTGCTGTGGTGAATTCGATTGTCTTGCTGTCTAGGTTGAGATTCTGTCCGAACTTGGATTCCAAGGTGGTGAGGTTCTGCTTCATCTCGCGAACAATCGCCAGCTTGTCATCAGGCAGGCCCAGCCCGTTGAGTTCAAAGGCGGAAATTGTCCTGTTGTAAAGGCGGAGCTCTGCATCGTTTTTCGGCGTGAATTCCTTGATTGCGTTGTAGATGTCCTTGCGCGTCATCACTTCGCTTCCGAATCGACCCATTTTCTCCTCGCAAGCCGCGCCTTCCGCGGAAATGTTCGCGTCAGGGTAGACATAGCTTGTGAAGCAAAGGGGGCTTATCGCATCGTAATAATCAGCCATCGCGCCTTCGAAGTCAAGAAGCGCAGTGCCTCTCTTGCCTGCCGGGCGCGCGGCTATTTCGTTGAGTGTTCCGGTTACCTTTGCAATTGCGGCATCGCAGCGTGAAGTCACTTCGCCAGGCGTATACTTTGCCTGGAGGGGCTCTAGATTGATTGAGGGCGCAGCTGTTTGCGGCGGGGCAAGCGGCTGGGGATTGCTCGGCATGGCAGGCGGAGCCTGAGGCGCAGACTGCGCAGCGCAGCCAAGCAGGAAAAATACGGAAACAGACAGTACCAACGCAAAATTAAGATAATCCATAAAACGCCTCCCGACTGGGTTTGCCAGGCTAGTTTTATATAGATGCTTTCCAGGCAAGCCGCCTGTCCGCACTATTTATAGAGGTTGCGCGAGCATTTGTTTTTGGAGGTTTGTGTATGTCTCGTGCTTTTGCATTAGTGCTTCTGAGTTTGGTTTTTGGATTGCTTATTTTTGGCTGCGCGGGGCAAGTAAGCATGGGTGCGCCGCCTCTTCCTGCTCCACCCGCGGGTGTGAGCTGTTCTAGTTATTCATCTGAAACCTGCCCAGCCTCCTGCGTGGTCTGCCCGCCGTGCGCGGAGTGCTCCTCGATTTCCTGCAATACTGAGCAGTTCTGCAAGAGCATTGGCTTCAACCGTAGCTGGTATGAGGGAATAAAGCAAAATTTGGCTGCTGCACAGCAAAACACAAGCGCGAGTGAAAGCGCGAAGATGAAAACAATCGGCATGATAGGAGGCGTGAGCTGGTACTCCACTGCGGAGTATTACCGAATAATGAATGAAAGGGTGAATGATGAGCTTGGCGATCCGCACTCCGCGAAGATACTGCTTTATTCGGTGGATTTCGCGGAGTTTTCGCCTGATGTTGATTCTTGGAATTTCGCATCGCTAAGAAAAAAGCTGGTTGGCGCCGCGCAAAGGCTTAAGGCCGGAGGCGCGGGCTTCATCATAATCGGCTCAAACACCATGCATGTGGGCGCGGAGGAGATAAGGTCAAGCACCGGCATCCCGGTCCTCCATATCGCGGATGCGACGGGTGAGAAAATCAATGAGATGGGGATAAGGAAGGTTGCACTGCTTGGCTCGAAAATCGTCATGGAGGGCGGCTTCTACAAGGAGATTCTTGAGAAAAGGCACAACCTTACCGTAATTCTTCCGAACGAAACCGAGCGGGATTACCTCAACAAGATAATCTTCGGCGAATTGTGCGTGGGGGAGTTCAAGAATGAAACAAGGGACAGCGTGGTTGGCATAATCAACCGGCTTGCTGCGGAAGAAGGCGCGCAAGGCGCAATACTGGGGTGCACCGAGCTTCCGCTTCTTGTCAAGCAGGAAGACGTGGAAGTGCCTGTTTTCGATACTACGACCATACATGCAAACGCAGCGGTGGACTATGCGCTTGGGAAAGGAAGCTGAAGGGGCAAATCGTATGGAAAAAGGATAGGCGATCAAGGCAAAAGAAGCGATGCGCCAAGTGAAAAGCGCACGGTTTAAAAATACATACCACAATAATTATTTTAGTAACACAAGAGTCAGTGATAATAATATTGACAAGAGGTTGGGATTAATGGCAGCATCAAATTTGAAGGAAACAAAAACACTCTCACAATGCCTGGCTGAAAAGAAGGCAAAGGACCATGGGCTATGTGAAAAACCCAAGCTGTTGTTTGACTGCGCCAATAAGGATCAATGTGCGCACAAGCTGCCCTTTGGATACGGGGCGTTTTGCAGGCAGAGCCCCCTTTACGACCAGAATAGGAAAACTGAGCAGTGAGAAAGACGTTTTTTTTCGCCTCGGCATACTGCGCCTGCGATGGCGGCGTTCGACTGCAGGATCAGGCGCGGTGAAACCAAGCTATTAAAAGCAAATTACCGCTAATTTTATATGGCTTAGCGGGTTAAACGAGATATAACCCGTTCATTCACAGGTGGATATGGTGCTCGATCTATTACTTTCGGTATTACGAAGAAAAAAACACTCTGCGCCAGTCGACGCACCTGCCAAGGACAGCCGGAAAGCGATGATGCAAAATCTGAACACCGAGATACGTGCGCTTCGCGATTCGATGACAGACAAGAACGTCGAGCAAAAGGCTTCGGAATTCTACGCGCTGACCAAAAAATCGCTGATGGATGCCCTATCGATAAAATATGAGGCGACATTTCAGGAAATCGTGGCCGAATTGGAGAAAAAGAAGCGCTATTCCACGAAGGTTCGGGAAGAGCTGGATGCTTTTCTTGAAGACATAAGCAAGATGGAATATGGTTACGCCCATTTCGAAGAGCTTTTGGAGGAGAAAAGGCGCGAACAGGAGAAAAATCTTGTCAAATACATACGGGAGCTCGAGCGCGATGGCGAGCATGTTGGAACAAAGACCAAGAAGCAGATCGCAGATATTGTTTCAGACAATGTGCCCCATTCGAACAGGGAATTCCTCATCAAGATGATGGATGATTTCAAGTCGATCATGCAGCAGCTCGTATAAACTGTTTCTGTAATGGATGCTGGCATGCCGGAACGCAATGGTATCGCCCGCGGCTTTTTTTTCATCAGGCGGCAAAACAAAGCTTGCTTTCACGGTATTGTGCGGTATTTTGTGGCGGAGATGCCCCAGTCGATAAACACGAACATGAACGACAATATCATCAGCGGCACGGTCAGCAGAATCTGCTTGTGCATCGTTCCCGGGATGGAGATTTGGGAAAAAGCATCGGCAAGCTGCTGGCGCGATTCGGCGCGATAATATTTGCCGCCCGTCTGCCCGGCCATCTCCTGAAGGTCTGCTTCGTCGAGCTTGAAGACAAGGTCGGGGAAGCCATCTATCCTTCCGCCCTGCCTGTTTCCCACGCCTATGGCAAAGACCGTGACATTGTAGCGGTTCGCATAGTCTATTCCTTCCTGAAGCAGGCATCCTGCGTTGTTCTGCCCGTCCGAGATTATGATCGCTGCGCCAGGGTTGTCGCTCGCGAGGAGCTGGTTTGTCGATGCCTTGAGCGCTTCGCACAAGGCGGTGCCGCCGCTCTTTCCAACCATCAACCCCCTCACTGCGTCGGATGCAGCCCCCATGTCATTTGTTGGCGAAAGGAGGATTTCCGCTTGCGAGGAGAATTCCGCGATTGAAACCGAGGAACCCGAAGGGAGCGTCCCGAGCCAGTCCACTACCGAGCTTGTTGCGGCTGATATCCGGTCCGGCATCAGATCGTTGGCAAGCATGCTGCTTGACGAGTCTATTGCGATCACGTAATCATAATAGGAGCCGGGCATTTCATAGTGGAATGTCATGCCTGATGCAGCAAGCGTGAAGCAAAGTAGCGTCAGCATGCGCATTGCGAGGAGAAAATAGTTTTTCGGGATGACTGACCCGCCTTGCACCACGCGTTCGAGCGCCTCGAAATTGGCAAAGCGCAATGCGCGCTGCTTCACGCATTGCAGGCTGTAGAAATGCACTGCGGCAAGCAGCGGGAGCAGAAGCAGGAAGAGAAGGTAAAGCGGGTGCTCGAATGTTATTTCCATGCAATCAACCTGTAGTGCGTTTCATCTCATCTTGCGCTTGCGCCTCTCGAAAAAACCAATTATGTGCCCTGCGAAATCAGCGTCCGTCTTTATTATCGGTACATCGACTACCCTGCCAGTCCGCATTATGGCGAGATTGGCTTCGAGCTGTTCCTTTGCCGCCTTTGCATAATCCGCCCGTATCGCATCGGTGTCCAGGATAAGCTGCTCGCCCGTATACGGGTCCTCGACTGCGACCTGGCCGCAGCCAGTGGGCAACTCGTCATCGCACGGATCGCGGACCAGCAGGACTATCACGTCGAACTTCTTGCTTGCTATCCTCAGGAGCCTTGCCCAGTCTCCTGAAAGGCGCACCCCGTCGGTTATTATCACCAATGTCGTCTGCGGGCGCAATCGCAGTATGCAGGCGCGCATCGCCTCCTCGAAATTGCAAGCCCCGTCGTAGTGCGCCGGGTTGGTAAGCTCGCGCAGGATGCGCCGGTACTGCGCTATCCCCCGGTCAGGCATCATGAAACCCCTCATCGAATCCGAAAACAGCCCCATGCCGGCAGAGTCGCCCTGCTCAATGACTGCGAGTGCCATGGACGCAAGCAGCTCGGCGGCGTATTCGTGCTTGAGCTTGCTTTGCGAGCCGAACACCATGGTATGCGAGGCGTCCATCAGGAAAAAAACATCCAGATTCCGCTCGTCCACGAATTCGCGCACAAGAGTCTTGCCCGCACGCGAGGATGCCTTCCAGTCGATGACCGATGCATCGTCCGATGGGCTGTATTCGCGGAAGGACTCGAAAATCACCCCTCTGCCCTTGAACAGGCTAGGGTAGTCTCCCATGAAGCGGGACGCCACCAGCTTGTGGGTCATCACATCCAGATGGTGGATGCGTGGTTTTGGGTCTATGTCCAGTTTAAGCATCAATACCGCCTAAGGCACCGGAGTCTTGTCCAGCACCTCCGAGATTATGCTGTCCACGCTTATCTGGTCGGCCTGCCCCTCGTAATTCAGGATGATCCTATGGCGCAGCACCTCGTGCGCCACATCCTTCACATCCTGGGGCTTCACGAAAATGCGGTTGCGCATTAGGGCGTTCGCCTTCGCAGCCACGTAAAGGCCTATAGATGCGCGCGGGCTGGCGCCGTATTCCACATATTTCCCGAGCTGGAGGTCATGTTCCTTGTGCTTGCGCGTTGCGTTGACTATCGAAACGATGTATTTCTCTATTTCCTCGGTGCAGAATATGCGGTGGAGGTTGCGCTGCATATCGAGGATTTCCTGGGGGGAGAGGATACTGGAAAGCCCGAGCGACTCGAACGATTCGGATGTGATGTTGCGCTTCAGGACTAATTGCTCTTCTGCAGGCTCAGGATACCCCATGTTGATCTTGAACATGAACCTGTCGAGCTGCGCGGCCGGCAGGGGGTATACGCCCAGGGATTCGATATTGTTCTGGGTGGCAAGCACGATGAAGGGGGTTTCCATATTGTAGGTGGTGGTTCCGATTGTGACCTTGCGCTCCTGCATGACCTCAAGCATTGCCGACTGCACCTTGGCCGGCGCACGGTTGATTTCATCGGCGAGAACGAAATTCGTGAAAACCGGCCCTTTGGTGGTGTAGAAACCCTTGTCTGGCGAATAAGAAGTTATGCCTGTGATGTCGGTGGGAAGCATGTCGGGGGTGAATTGTATCCTCTTGTATTTGCACGAAGTCAATGTTGCCATGCTCATCATCAGAAGCGTCTTTGCGACACCAGGATACCCTTCAATCAGCACATGCCCGTTGCAAATCAGGCCCATGAGCACCGAATCGACCGCGCGCTCCTGCCCTACCACGGCTTTTTTCATGCCTTCCCGTATCTTGGAGAGCTTTTCGATATATTTCTCCACTGTTTTCTTTTCAAGGTGTTGTTCAGCCATAAATCCCATCCTCCTGTTGCAACGCGCCGCATTTCTTTTCAGATTCCGGTTTTACGCTCGTTCTCTTAGTCGTGCTGCTCGCTTTCTTTTCCATGCCCGTAATCCTCATCGTTTTCCCGCTGGTAAACATCTGGTTTCCGCTCGGTGTGGTGGCTGTTCTCCTTCTTGCTGCGGTGGATATGGCGCTCCCGGAACACCAAAAGGCCGATAATAAACGCGGCTATCATGCTGGTGAATACTATGACTAGCACAGCCACAAGCGGAAGGTTAAGCTGGGAGATCAGCTGGGTTTGGACGGTGGGCTTGCCGCGCAGCGCAATTAGCCCGCTGCAGCCAGAAATCGTGGACTGCGCCTTCGAATCCGCTTCGGCATAGAGCCCGCCGTTTATGAATGATGCCGCCGTCAGCAGATTCTCCGTAAGATCCCGGCATTCCGGATTCTCAGCCAGGAGCTTTTTGGCGAAATTGACGTTCTTCTCAGCCAGCTCCTTGTCCGCATTGAGATTGTAGGACACCACTATCGGCACATTTAGCTTGTCATTCACGTCCATCGAGGGCGCATCTGCAGCCAGCAGGACGCCGAACGTCCCTGTTTTTTTGGTTGCCTGCACATGCATTATTGTCGAGACCGAAGACTTTGCCGGGATTTCGAACGTGCTAGAGTCAAGGGTAATTTCCACGTCTGGCGACGAGCTTTGCGCGTTGAGTGTCACCTTGCCCATTTCCTCGCTGAACGCGTTTGAGAGCGTGATTCTCGCGCTCGTTTTTTCCTGCGGGTGCAGCTCAAGGAGGTCGGGCGCCGAAAGCAGGCGGATTGTTGTGTAGTGGTTGACCGGCACTTCAACCGTCTTTTCAATGATCACATCATTGGTCACGTTGACTTTCACCTCTACTTCCTTGGTGATTGTACTGGACGAGCCTCCGCTTGGAACGTATTGTGTTATGGTTTGCGTGAAGTTCACGACAGAGGATGCCTGGCAAAGGACGTAGATGCTTGAGAGTGAAGGCAGGGTGAATGTCGCGGTCTTGCCCGTTTGGTCTATGCTTACGGGCAGGCGCGCAAGCGTGCAGTTCGACAAATCGTGGCAGGTCCAAACCTCGAGCGCCAGCTCGGAAATCACGCTGCCCATGTAGTCCGTGTAATTAATCGCGACTTGGACCGAGCTGAAGTTAGCGCTGTAATTGGAAGCGTCAAAGAAGTATATGAACGTCCTGTTGGATGGGGGCGTGATGTTGATGCCCGAAACGCCAAGCTCGGAAAACGAGAGTACCTCTAGGTCGCCTTCCACTGACAGGTCGCTGAATGTGAAGCCCACGCTCGATGCGTTCGCGTAAAGGGTGTAATTGCCTGGCGCTATGCTGCCTGAGAGGTTTTCCGCACCGGAAAGCACCATGGCATCCATCGCAGGGTCGGCAAGCAGGGTGGAATTGACTCCGTACGATGCTATGTTCGCGATTATCGGCGGCACCGAGCGCACGGTGTAGTTTGCGGTCGCGTTCTGGCCGTACATGTCGGTCGCCATGGCTGAAAGGGCGTAATCGCCCGTTTCATTGGCAATAAATGAATATGTCAGGCTGTAAGTGTGGTTCGCCCCTTCGGAAAATGACTCGTTTGCAAGGTTCTGCGCCGGGCCGGAAGGGGGGGTCAGAGCCACGTTTGCATATGACAGGTTTGCCCCGAGGTCCAAGTCAAGGTAGATTGTTATGTTGGTGCCTGGCACCGCGTTTTTCAGGCTTGGCGTGAAACGCGTGATTGAGGGAGCCGGGACGTTGATGGGTGTGGAGATCGTGCGCGCAGGGTTGTAGAGGCCGTAGACGCCGCTTATGTCTGAAAGGCTGAAAGTCACGGTGTGCGCTGCGGCGTCGATGGTAGAGACGAGCCTTGACATGCTAGCGCAGTTTGAAATGCCCTGGCAGGTCCAAATCTCAAGCGCCGGCTCGGAAACCACGCTGCCAAGCATATCCGAATAGTTTATCGTGACTTGCGCTGATGCGTAATTGACGCTGAAGTTGGATGCGTAGAACAGGTAGATTGCGCTGCGGTTCGCAGGGGCTGAAACTGCGGAAAGCGAGAGGTTGGTGTAATTGAGGACCCGTATATTGCCATTCACCAGCAAGGAGCGCAGGAGTATAGATGTGTTTGAGGCGGATGCGTGGTAGTTGTAATCTCCAAGCGGAATGCTGCCGTCAAGCACGTTTCCTCCAGAAAGGACGGTTGTGCCAATCGACAGGTCGGACAGGCTTGACGAGTCAAGCCCGTAGGATGTGACAATTATGGGGCTGCTGAAGTCCACAACGCGCACCTGTGCGCTTGCGGTTGCATTCTGCCCGTATGAGTCGAAAACCGTGGCGGAAAGCGTATCGTATCCTGTTTCGTTGTTTGCAATGAACCAATAAGTTAGGTTGTATGTGTGGTTCGAACCCGAAACGAATGAGCTGTTGTCCAGAAGCTGCCAGCTGCCCGATGGGCGTGTAAGGTTCAGCGCAACCGATGAGAGGTTTGCCCCGAGCTGCAAGTCAAGATAAACCGTGATATTGTCGTTTCTTACTGCAATCGACTTACTGGGGCTGAGCCGCGTTATTTGCGGGAGCGGGACTTGAATCGGGACAATTACGCTTGCTGATGATGGCTGGTAGACCCCGTAAACGCCGGAGAGGCTCGTTGCGTCGAATCGGATGGTGTGCGAGATTGTGTTTACGGTGGTGCTGAGCCGGGTTTTGTTTGTGCAGTCCGAAACGCTTGGGCAGTGCCAGACTTCAAGCGCTGCCTCGGAAACCAGGCTGGCAAGAGAACCTGAATAATCCACCATTACCTGCGCGGATTGGTAGTCGATGCTGAAATTCGAGGCGGAAAAAAGATAAATCGCACTTCGATTTGCTGGGACAGATACTGCTGAAAGCGGGAGGTTGGTGTAATTCAGAACGTTCATGGCGCCGCTTACCAAAAGGTGGTTGAGGGTGAAGTTGACGTTGCCGGCTGAAGCAAGATAGGCGTACCTTCCGGCTGGCTCTATGTAAAGTTGGCTGCCGCCGGAAATCACGGTTGCATTGATTCCGTAGTCGACCACGCTTGAGCTGTCGATTCCATACGATGTCAGCATGCCTGCGCCCCCGGATGCGTTGAAGGTTGCAATTGCGTACCCGTTCTGCCCGTAGGAATCGGTCATGGTGGCGTTGAGCACATAGGTGCCTGCCTGGGTTGGAACCAGCCAATAGGTCATATTATAGGTGTAGTTCGGGCCTGCTTGGAAAGTGACATTGTTCAAAAGCTGGCTAGTGCCAAGCGGATTGGTCGCGTTCAAGGTGATGGAAGACAAGTTGGCGCCAAACTGCGTTTCCAAATAGATTGTTACGTTCGAGTTGAGCGCGGCATTTTGCCTGCTGGTGGTGAAGCGGGTCGCAAAAGGAAGAGGGATGTTTATGGGAATTATGACGCTTGACTGCGGCTGGTAAAGCCCGTATACGCCGGAAATGTCTGTGAGGCTGAAGTTGACTGTGTTCGCCAATGTGTTAACTGTGACATTGAGGCGCGTTTTGCTTTCGCAGTCCGAGACGCTCGGGCAATGCCAGACCTCAAGCGCGGGCTCGGAAATTATGGTTGGAAGCAAGGAAGAGTAGTCTATCGTCACCTGCGCCTGCTGGTAATTGATGCTGAAATTGGATGCTTGGAACAAGAACAGGGCTGAACGGTTCTG